>MDSZ01237147.1_pt1 | contig 24514 bp, 21 predicted proteins | sample 811201 | NCBI WGS metagenome assembly MDSZ01 (sample SAMN05326647, study PRJNA326480) | marine metagenome | isolation source: seawater | place: Indian Ocean: North | collected 2010
GGGTATGATAATGCTGCTAATATAGCAAAAAAAGCTTTGAAAAATGGAACAACATTAAAACATGAAGCTATAAAAAGTGGTTTAATTAATGAAAAAGATTATTTACGAATTGTTGATCCAAAAAAAATGGTCAATCCAGTTTAAATAAATTATCGTCCCTGAGTAGATTTTTTAACTGTTTAAAATTATTAAAATTGTATAATTCAGAATTTGATATTAAACCATTATCTGAGATCTGAGATATAAAATGTTTTTTTGTATTAGTGTTATATTGATATGTAAAAAAAACATTTTTAGATAATATTTTATCTTTTTTATAATTAAAAAGAAATCTGTTAAACTTTTCATGATTTATTATATCAATCTTAATTTTCATCTGAAGTATCAAATCAATATTATCTAAATATTCGTATTCGATTACTTGTATATTTGCAAAGTCACCCAGTTTAAACTGTTCATCAACTGAATTAATAAAAGAATTTTCAAATACTAATTTTAAAAATCCAGTATTTAGTATTTTGTGATCAATTGTATCAAAATTAATATTTAAAATTCCTGAAAGATTTTCATATTCTGAGTTTTTATTTTTATTGAATAAATAAAATAAGTTTTCCAATTGTAAAAGATTAATTTTTTTTAGATCTAAATTTAAATCAAAATAAAATGGACTAATTTGAATTAACCCATCTAAATCAAAATTAGAATTTTTCGTTTTCTTGTTAGAAAAAATAATCTTATTATTAGAAATTTGATAATTTATAATATTTCTATTATTTAAAAACTCGACTTCAAAATTGCCTTTTTGTTCAGAACTAGTCTCTTTAAAATTATCTATTAATTTATTTTTGACTACGACATTTGGATTTTTGAAATTTAAATTTATATTCTGTATGTTTGGAAAGTCGTAATCAATTAAATATTTAAAATCATAATCTGAGTCGAAAATATTTCCCTTAAATTTTAGAATTTTTTTTGAATTGATAAAATCAATTTTATAATTTAATTTTTCTACAGTTGAAATTAAAATAATTTCTTTTTTTTGATCTTTGAAAAAAAAGGTACTACCTTCAATTATTAGGTTACTCACTATATTTTTTTTTAAATTAATTATTAAATTATTTAATGAAGTTGAGTTAAAATAAAAATTTGCTTTTTTGATTTCAAATTTTTTTATTTTAAAAATGTCATCTCTATAAAAATCTAAAATAGAAAAAAAAATTTTTACGTTTTTTAACTCAGAGATTATCTCTTTTTCACTTTCTTTAATTTTTAAGTCCGCTCTTTTTATTAATAAATGCGGTGAAGGGATAAATCTAAAAGTTATATCCTCTAAATTTTGTATATTAATTTTAAATTGTTGATTTATAGTATTTTCAATTTGTTGGTTATATTTTTTATAGTCATAAAATGTAGGTATTGAGAAAAAAATAGCAGTACCAAAGAAAATAATAAAAAAAACGATCACTAAGTGAAAAGGATCTTGTTCTTTAAAAAAATTACTTTTAAAAGGAATGATGAATGATTTTTTTTTCATTATTTTAAAATCTACTTATACAACTTAAATTTGAAATGTTAAATTTTGATTACTTATACAATTTAAATGAAAAACAGAAAGAGGCCGTTACTCATTTAAATGGGCCATTATTAATAGTTGCGGGCGCAGGATCAGGCAAAACCAAAGTATTAACATCAAGAATTTGTCATATTATTTTATCTGACAAAGCTTCACCAGATGAAATTTTAGCGGTTACATTTACAAATAAAGCTGCAAACGAAATGCTAAGCAGAATTCTTTACAATTTAAAAAAAAGAAAATTTGGGATGCCCTGGGTTGGAACATTCCATTCAATATGTGTAAAAATTTTAAGAAAACACGCCTCGGCTGTAAATTTAAATTATAAATTCACTATTTTAGATCAGGATGACCAAAAAAAATTAATAAAAAATATATGTAAGTCAGAAAACATTGATACAAAAAAAATTTCTCCAAATTATATTTTAAATATAATCGAAAAATGGAAAAATAAAGGATGGTATCCAGAGGATGTTGTGCTTAAAAAAAGTGAGCGACTGGAAATATCTTTTCATAAAATTTATCAAATTTATCAATCAAAACTGCTTGATTTAAATGCCTGTGATTTTAATGATTTGATTTTACATTGCATTAAGTTATTTGAAAAAAATCCTGATATTACAAAAATTTACTCTAAAAAATTTAAATATATTTTAGTTGATGAATATCAAGATACAAATTTAATACAAAGTAAATGGTTAAAACTTTTATCTAAAGAAAATAAAAATATTTGTTGCGTAGGAGATGATGATCAATCTATCTACAGTTGGAGAGGTGCTGAAATTAAAAATTTTTTAGAATTTGACAAAATATATGAAAATACAAAAGTAATAAGATTAGAAAAAAACTATAGATCAACTCAAAATATTTTATCAGTTGCATCGAGTCTTATATCCAATAATGAAAATAGAGTTGGAAAAACACTTTTTACTGATGGTGAGCTAGGAGAAAATGTCTATCTGGATAGCTACAGAAGTGGAAAGGATGAAGCAATTGGAATCGGTGAAAAAATTGAAAAACTTAAATCAAAATTTCAATTAAATAATATGACTATATTAGTAAGAGCAATTTTCCAAACAAGAGAGTTTGAGGAACGTTTTTTAAAAATAGGAATACCTTACAGAATCATTGGGGGTATTAAATTTTATGAAAGAGCTGAAATAAAAGATTGCATTGCTTACTTAAGAATAGTTAATCAATCTAGAGATGATTTATCATTTGAAAGAATTATTAATGTTCCTAAAAGGTCAATTGGTGAAACAACTATTAAAACCATTCACGATTACTCAAAAAAAAATAAATTTTCATTAGAAGACGGTGCAAAAAAAATGATTGAGTTAAATATGATAAAACCAAAACCTAAATTAGGTTTAAACTCAATTTTAAATTTAATTGATAAATGGAGATTTGATTTTAGAAAAAAAATTAACCACGTCAAATTATTACAAATCATTTTAGATGAATCTGGATATAGTCAAATGCTTAAAGATAAAAAAGATTTAGAAAATGAGAATAGACTTGAGAATATCAAAGAACTTTTAAATGCAATGAAAGAATTTGATAATCTAGAGAGTTTTTTAGAGCACGTTGCATTGGCAACTTCTATAGATCAGGATTGGGAAGGTCAAAAAATAAATCTTATGACAATGCATTCCTCTAAAGGTCTAGAGTTTGATATTGTATTTCTGCCTGGTTGGGAAGAAGGTCTTTTTCCACATCAAAAATCAATGGAAGAAAAAGGACAAAACGGACTAGAGGAAGAAAGAAGATTGGCATACGTTGGGATAACTAGAGCAAAAAAAATTGCTCATATTTCTTTTTCTATGAACAGATTTTACCAAGGTGATTGGATTGACAGTATTTCATCTAGATTCATAGATGAATTACCTGAAAAAAATATTGAAAAAAATAATCAATTTACGCAAGATGAAAATGATGAATTTGAATTTAACCAGGATATAGATTATGAAAATGAAATAAAGAGCCCAGGTTGGTTAAGGTATCAAAAAAGAATAAAACAATGAAAATGCTAATTAAAATAAAAAAACTATTAAAAAGTTATGATTTAGATGCGTATATTGTGCCAAAAAATGATGAATTTTTTAGTGAATATGCTTTTCCTAATAGACTAAAAACTATTTCAAATTTTTCAGGATCAGCGGGTTTTTCAATAATTACAAATTCTATAAACTACCTCTTTATTGATGGAAGATACCTAATTCAAAGTAAAATGGAAAGTGGGAAAGAATTTAGAATAATTGAAATACCCTACACTTATCCAAAAGATATTTTAAACAATAAAATTTATAAGAAAGTTGGATATGATCCTAAATTATTTACATCTTTAACATTGCAAAATTACTTTGGCAAAAAATTCAAACTAATTCCCATTAATAAAAATTTAGTTGATGAATGTTTTTTAGAAAAACAAACAAAAATAAATCCTTTCTTTAAATTAGATGATAAAATAGTAGGAGAAAGTGTTTCATCTAAAATTAAGAGGCTAAATAAAATTTTAAAAAAAAATAATTCAGATAGTATCTTTGTATCCTCACCAGAAAATGTTGCATGGTTACTTAATATTAGGGGTAAAGATAACCCAAATAGCCCAATTCCTAATGCCAGATTACTAATTGATAAAAATAAAAATATATATTTTTTTAGTAAATTAAAAAAAAATAAAAATATTAAGAAAAAAATAAATTATAAAAAAATAAAATTTTATAGTTTTGACGAGATTTACCAAGTTTTATCAAAATTGGATAAATCTTTGTTTACAATAGATAAATTAACTTGCTCAATTTTTTATCAAAGCTTAATCCAATCAAGATTTGCAATTAAAAATCTAGAAGACCCTATCTATTTTTTAAAATCTTTGAAAAATAAAGTAGAAATACAGAATATGATCAAAACCCATATTAAAGATGGGGTCGCTCTTACAAAATTTTTATATTGGATTAAACAGGATAATAATTTTGGTTTTGATGAATTAACATTAGAAAAAAAACTCGAAAACTTTAGAAAAAAAAATAAGGATTATATATATCCTAGTTTTAATACTATCGCGGGGTCTGGACCCAATAGTGCAATAATACATTACAGATCTTCTAAAAAGACAAACAGAAAACTTAAAAAAAATGATATCTTTTTATGTGACTCTGGTGGTCAATATAAATATGGGACAACTGACGTTACAAGAACAGTATGTTTTAAAAAACCACCAAGCAAGATAAAAAATATTTTCACCAGAGTACTTAAAGGTCATATAGCTGTAGCTACTAATGATTTAAACCTCATAAATAAAGGATATTTAATTGATAAAAAAGCAAGAGCAGCTTTAAATAGAGTAAATCTAGATTACGGTCATGGAACTGGTCACGGAGTAGGTTTTTTTTCAAATGTTCACGAAGGACCTCAATCTATATCAAAATTTAATTCTGTTGAACTTAAAGAAGGAATGATCGTAAGTAATGAACCTGGGTATTACGAAGAAGGTAAATTTGGTATTAGAATAGAAAATCTTTTATATGTAGAAAAAAATAATAATAAATTAAAATTTAAAAATCTTACAATGGCACCAATAGATAAAGATCTAATTAATGAAAAATTACTTACTAAAAAAGAGAAAGACTATCTATTTAAATATAATTTAGAAGTTTATAATAATATTTCTAAATTTTTAAATAAAAATGAAAAAAGCTGGTTACTAAAGCTTATTTAGTAATTTGTTTAGTTCCTGCTGGTTAATTATTTTAATTCCCATTTCGCTTGCTTCATTTACTTTTTTAGATGTTGGCTTATCACCTACTATTAAATAATTCAATTTTCTATTAACAGAACTCAATATTTTTCCTGAGTTTTTTTCAATAATTGATTTGACCTCAGCTCTACTCATGCCTTCTAATTTACCAGTTATCAAAAAACTAAGATTTTTTAATTTTCCAGATTCATTAGTTTTCTCATCTTTAATATTTAAGTAGCTTGATAACTCTTTAACTACTGTAAGATTTTCTTTTATTGAAAAAAATTTCTTAATTGATGAAATTTGAATTTCTCCAATACCATCAATGTTTTTAAATAAGTTAAAATTATAATTTTCATCAATCGCTAAAAAACTATCACTTGTCTGTATATGTCTAGCTATTAATTTTGCGTTTTCTTGACCAATATGTCTTATTCCAAGAGCAAAAATAAACTTATTCAGTAAAATATTTTTGGATTTATCTATTGAATATTTTAAATTTTGAACAGATTGATGACCCCACCCATCTAAACTTTTAATTTTGTTATAGTCTAGTTTAAATATATCTTGTGGATATCTAATAAACTTTTTTTCCCAAAATTTTTCTACTACTTTTTTTCCAAGTCCATCAATATTAAGAGCATCTTTTGATACAAAATGCTTAATTTTTTCAATGGAAATACTTGAGCAAGAAAAACCATCTGATGAACATCTTTTAACAGCATCATATTTTTTTGTTTGATTATTAAACTCTTTTTCAGCCTTTGAACCACAAGACGGACATTTATTTGGAAACTTATATTTTGTAACATTTGAAGACCTTTTTGAAAAATCAACAGAAACTACATGTGGTATCACATCTCCTGCTCTTTCGATTTTGACCACATCTCCAATTCTTATGTCTTTCTTATTTATCTCATCTTCATTGTGTAAAGTTGCATTTGAAACAATAACCCCACCTATATTGACAGGTTTCACTTTCGCAACTGGAGTTAATGCTCCAGTTCTGCCAACTTGAATTTCAATTTTTAAAATTTTTGAAATCGAAGACGCTGCTGAAAATTTATGTGCAGCTGCCCATCTGGGCGCATTCCCGACAAATCCTAATCTGTTTTGTAATTTAAGATCGTTTATTTTATAAACTAAACCATCTACATCATAATCTAATTCATATCTTTTGGTTTCAAAGTTTTGATGATTTTTAATAAGATCTGTTATGCTCGAAATAACACAATTATATTTACTTGTTTTAAAACCCCATTTTTTTAAAGACTTTAAGAAATCTGATTGATAAATGAATTTATTATTTTCAAATAAACCAAATGTATAAGCTATAAATTTTAAAGGAATTTTTTTTGTTTCTGAAGACTCTTTTTGTCGTAACGAGCCTGAAGCTGCATTTCTAGGATTTGCAAACTTATCTTTAAAATCTTCAAAATCTTTTTTATTTATATAAACCTCCCCTCTTATTTCAATGTTTGATGGAAAATCTTTTATATTTATATTTTTTGGAATATCATTTATCGTTTTTAAATTTTCTGTAATTACCTCGCCCTCATATCCATCTCCACGTGATAGACCTGATACTAAAACTCCATCCTTATATGTTAAGGATGCTGATATACCGTCTATTTTGGGCTCTACACTATATTCAAAATCTTTGTATGAATTTAAATTAAGATAATTTTTTATTTTTTTTTCAAAGTTAATTAAATCATTTTTTTCAAATATATTTGAAAGCGAAAGCATTGGAACCTTATGAGATTTTTTTTTAAATATTTTAGATGGCTTAAAACCAACATTTCTAGATGGTGAATTCTTATGGTTAAGAAATGAATATTTTTTTTCTAAATCAAGAATACTTTGTTTTAATTCGTCATATTCTCTATCGGAAATTTTTGGCTTATCTTTAGAGTAATAAAGCTCATTATGTTTTGAGAGTTTATTTATTTTTTTAACGTAAATTTTCTTAATAGACTCTTTATTTTCCATTAAAATATTTTTGATCTTATCTTATCAATAAGTGTTTTATTTTTTTTAGTCTTTTGAATTTTTTTTATACTGGGTTTATATTTTTTATTGAATACTTTATAGGTTTTTTCATACCATTCACTTGATTGATAATTGTATCCTAACAAATAAGCATACTTTTTTGCCTCTTCCTCTAAGCCAATTATATAATGTATCTCAACCAATCTATGTAATGCTTCCTCAATAAAAATTGTATCATCATAAATTTCAACTACTTTTTTAAATCTATTAATTGCAGGTATCCATTTTTGTTTATCAAAATAATACCTCGCAATATACATCTCTTTAGATGCTAAAATTTCATGAATTAATTCTAGTTTAAATTTTGAATCTAAAGCATAATCAGTATTTGGATAATTATCTATCACATATTGAAAATATTCTTTGGCCTTGAGAACTGTGTCAAGATCTTTTGTTTCGTCTACGATTTGATCATAATATACTATACTTAATAAATAATAAGCATAATCCAATCTCTGATTGTTGGGATAAGTTTTCAAAAATCTTTCTAGTTCATAAATTGCATCAGAGTAATATTGATCTTTGTAATATGAATAAGCTGACATTAATGCAGACCTTGGTGCCCAAATAGATTGTGGAAATAATAACTCTGCTTCACTAAATTTTTTTGCAGCTGTTAAGCCATCTTGTAATTCAAGCGCCTTTAAAGCATCTTGATAGGCATCTATCATTTGTAATTCTATTTCTTTTTTTTCTATTACCTCTACAGTTTCTTCCTTTGCACAAGAATATAAAAAGAGTGATAAAACTATTATAATTGTAGTTAACAATTGCATTAATAGTTATTAGCAGAAATAAAAAAAATTTCTATTTTTATGCTATTGATTTTAGAAAAGATCTATCCAAGATTTGGTAAGGAAGAGTTTTTTCCTTAATTTCTATGACTGTAAAGTTAGATTTGTCTAAAAAAAGTTTCCTTAATAACTTATTGGTTAATCCATGACCACCTTGGGTAGTTTTTAAAGAACCAACCATTCTATAACCTGATAAATATAGATCTCCCATGCAATCAAGTATTTTATGGTTCACAAATTCATTTTCATTTCTTAAACCATCTTTATTCAAAATCTCTTTTTCAGATACCACTATTGCATTATTAAGACTGCCACCTAACGCTAAACCATTTTTTCTAAGCTTATCAACATCTTCATATAAACAAAATGTTCTTGAATTAAATATATCTGTCAAATCATCATTGAATACATTTATTTTATTTTTTTGAGTTCCTATTATTTTATTTTTATAATTGATTTCAAAGTCAATGTCAGAAGATACCTTTGAAGGTTCTATCGATATTTTTTTTGAGAGCTCTTCATAAGAAACTTTTTTATTTATTTTTATTAATTTAATTGGTGTAGAGGATGTCTGAATTCCGGCAGACAAAATTTCTTTTACAAATATTTTTGCAGATCCATCTAATATTGGAAGCTCCTGAGAATTGATTTCAATATTTAAATTATCAATCCCAAGTCCGTATAATGCTCCCATTAAATGTTCAACTGTTGAGACTTTAGTTCCATGTCTGTTTGATAATGTGGTACATAAATTAGTATTAACTACATTTTCGTATGTAGGAATAATAATATTATTTTTTTTAACGTCATTTCTTTTAAAAGTAATTCCATTATTTGGTGCGGCAGGAATAAGAGTCAGCTCCACATTTTTTCCTGTGTGCAGGCCTATTCCAGATATAGCTATTTTATTTTTAATCGTTTTTTGATTTAATAGTGACATTGAGCACTTATATAAAAAAAAATTACTACTCAACAAACAACTTATGTTACAGAAAATTGCTAGTATTAATTAAAGTATTCAAATAGTCTCTCAAAAAAACCTTTATTTTCAAAGCTAATTGATGATTTTTGTGTTGTGCTTTTTATGTTGGCAGAATTCAGTTCAGCGGCACTGTTACAACAGTCAAAACTTTTTTCGTCTAACATAGTCATTTCACTAATAAAATTAAAATCTGATCCAAATGAGAGCATATTTTCATTTAATACCTTTGATCCATTCCCTAAAAAGAATATTTTTAAATTAGAACCAAAAAAATTTTTTTTTCTAAAAGGACAATCTAAAAATAATATTTCAATTATTTCCTCTAAACGAGAATTAATAATTTTCTTCAAAAATTCATCTTCATTTTTAAAACTTCTAAAACCACTAGATTTATAAAATTTTATTTTTTTTGATTCAGCGGTTCTATAATCAATTTTTAAAATTTTACTTATATCTTTAGTTATGTGATCCCCTCCAATATGACTATAATTAAAGAATAATAATTTATCATCTTTGAAAATCATGATACTACTTTTTTTTAAACCAATATCGATAAATGAATTATATCCAGAAATACTGAGTTTATTAATTAAACCCAGAGATTTTAAATAACTTACGCAAAATATTTTTTTTAATAAAATATGTTTTTTTAGAAGTAAATTTTTTAATTTGTTAAAAATAATTTTATCAATTAAAATAAATTTTATTTCAATAACAACATTTTTAGTTTTTTTAGACACATTATTTAAATCCCTCATTTCAATATCATCAAAATAAATTTTTGATGTAATAGTATGTAATATTTCTTTTTCTTTATTATTAATTTTTATTTGATTTTCACAATCTTGTATTAAATGCTCAATATCATCATTTGAAATAATTTTTTGTCCGTAATTATTTTTAACACAATAATCTAATGAGTAAATTGCTGGATTATCAATTAATAATATTATTTCATTTAAATGTTGTCCTAGATTTTTTTCTGCTTTTTCAATTATATTAAAAACGGTTTGCTCCTCTAAATTATTTTCATCTCTTGTAAAATCTATTTTCTCTTCAAAAAAAATATTATTGTTTAAAATTTTCTCCTCATATACAGCTAAACGTATATGGGTAGACCCAAACTCAAGAATAGATGTTGGAGTATTTATTTTATTCATGATAAAATAATTTTATTTTTAATTCTTAAATCAATTATTTTTAAGTTTTCAATATTTTTACTTTCAATAATTTCTTTAAATAAATTGATTGAAAATTCTAAATCTTTGTTTGGCAATTTTACTATAATTTTTTTATTATAAATTAAATCCCATCGATTAGATTTAAAAAAATAAAATTTTTCAAAATCACCTAAAGTAAAACCATGCATGTTTAAAATTTTTTTTAATTTTAAAAATTTTTCTATATCAACGTCGCCTACAATTAAAGGAAGATTTAAGTTTCCATCTTCTTTTAGTTTAATTTTTTTTCTATTTTCACCTATAAATATTTTTTGATCATTTTGAAAATAATATGCTAAAATTTTAGTCTTTTTTAAATGAATACTGAGTATTGAAGGATATTTTTTTTTTAAATTATATTCACTTATAATATTATATTTTTCTAAAGCTTTTGATATTTCATCTAAATTTAAGGTAAATATATTATAATTATAAAACTTATTTAAATTTAATAATATATCTTTGTTTAATTTATTGTCTAAATCACTAGTTAACTCTATTTTATTTATTTTAAAAATATTATTTAATTCGTTGATTGAATTTATATTGTGAGCGCTGACTAATATTAATAATAAAGTTAAATAAAAATAAATCCTTTTCTTATCTATTAATTGAAGCGTCATGAATTATCCAATTTATTAAACTAAAAAAACTAATGCCTTTAAATTTTGCAATTTCTGGAACTAAAGATAGCTCGGTTAGTCCGGGCTGCGTATTTACTTCTAATAAATAAAATTTATTATTACTAAATCTAAAGTCACTTCTTGTTATACCTCTGCAGCCAGTGATTTTATGAGCCTTCAAGGCAATATTTTCTACTTCCTTGAGTTTATTCTCTGACAAGTCTACAGGTAATATATGTTTTGTTTTTGCTTTTTTGTCATACTTAGCTTTGTAATCATAAAATTTTCTTTTTGGAATTAATTCAATTGTTCCTAATTTTTTATTACCCATTATGGCTACCTGTATCTCTCTACCTGGCATATATTTTTCAACTAATATCTCTTTTTCATTATTAAGTTTTTTTAAATTTTGTAAGAAATTATCTTTATTACAAATATAAACTCCTACGCTTGAGCCTTCATTGATAGGTTTGATTACCACTGGAAAATTTAAATTATTACTAACTTTATTAAATATTTTATTATAATTTTGTCGAAAATTTTCTTTTAAAATCAAATATTTTGGTGTGAGAATTTTATTTTTTTTAAATATTTTTTTTGAAACTAGTTTATTTATACAAATTGAAGATGCTTTTACCCCCGAATGTGTATACTTAATTTTTTCGTTTTCTAAAATTAGTTGAATATAACCATCTTCTCCATATCTGCCATGCAAAGCATTAAATATTACATTTGGCTTAAACCTTCTTATTTCTTTAATAAATCCATTTTTTGGATCAAGGATTCTACATTCATAATTATTTTTGATCTGTTTGAATACGGCCTTTGCGGTTTGAATACTTATTTCTCGTTCTTTAGAATAACCACCAGCTAATATTAATATTTTTTTCTTCATTACATTAAATTAAAATTATTTCTAATTCAAGTTTAACTCCTGTTTTCTTATACACATTTTCTTTAATAAAATTGATAAGATTTTTCATATCTTTAGAAGAAGCTTTGGCTTGATTAATAAGAAAATTACAATGCTTTTCTGAAAGTTTTGCATCACCAAACATTTTATTTACTTTGGTAATATCAATAGACTCCTTAATTAATTCCCAAACTTTTTTGTTGCTTTGATCTATGGGATTTTTGAATGTGCTACCACCAGTTTTAACTCTAAATGGTTGTGTTAGTTCTTTTTTATTTTTGAGTTCATCAATCTTCAGTTTGATTTTTTCACTTTTAGACACTCCTCCTTTAAAAGTTCCACTTAAATAAATTAAATCTTTTGACAAATCAGTTGATCTGTAATTAAAAGAAATTTCAGTTGAGGATATGGTTGAAACTTTTCCATCAAAATCTATAGCTTGGACTGAGACAAGAATATCTTTGAATTCTTTGCCGTAGCATCCAGCATTCATTCTTATTCCTCCGCCTATAGATCCAGGAATACATGATAAAAACTCAAAACCCTCAATATTATTTTCCATTGCAAAATCTGAAACTTTCTTATCAGAACATGAGCTACCAGAGATAATTAAATTATCTTTTAATTTTGAAATATTGTTAAAATTTTTTCCAAGTTTTATTATTACTCCATCGTAGATCTCATCATCGAAAAGTGTATTAGATCCAGCACCTAAAATAAAAATTTTGCCTCTTTTGTTGTATACCTTGAGAAATAAAGATAAGTCTTTTAAAGAATTTGCTAGTAAGTAAATTTTTGATTTACCTCCAATATTAAACCAATTCAACCTGGATATATCATGATTTAAATTAAGACGTGAATTATCAGAAAATTCTATTTTTTCTAAATCATTATATTTCATTTAATTAATTTTGGCAGATTTCTTATCCAAGCAGATATAGTTCCGGCCCCCATTCCAATAACAATATTTTCTCCGTAAATATTTTGTTTAGCAAACTTTGCCAGTTCTTTTTCTCCGTTTATCATTATCAAATCAACTTTAGAATTTTTAATAATCTCTTTTGCAAAATTAAAATAATTAAATTTTAGCTTAATATTTTCTCCAGCTTTATATATAGGACAAAGTATTACTTGGTCAGCAAACTTAAAACATTTTGAAAATCTTGTTTTAAGAGAGTTTAATCTAGAAATTCTATGAGGTTGAAAAATAGATATTATTTTTTTTGATTTATACACTTCCCTAGTAGATTTGAGTAATTCGTTAATTTCTGTAGGATGATGAGCATAATCGTCATAATAAATGCTTTTATTGTGTTCAAATATTAAATTGAATCTTCTTTGAACGCCCTTAAATTCTAAAATAGCTTTCTTAATTAAATTAATCGAAATTCCCATCATTATTGCAACAGATATTGATGCGCAGCAATTTTTTATATTATGAATTCCAATCAAAGGTACTTTAAAAGATTTAATTAATTTTCTCTGTTGATTCGGTAAATTTATTTCTAAATCAAACTTTGAAATATTTTGCTTATAATAAATATTTTTAATTCTAAAATTTGATTTTTCATTTAATCCATAAGTAATTATATTTTGATTTTTTATTTTACCCAAAATTGATTTGTTGTTTCTGTCATCCAGGCATATAAGAGTTTTTCCAAATGTTGGGGTCTTTTCTGCAAATTTAACGAAGTTTTTTTTCAGGTTCTCCAGTGAACCGTAGTGCTCCAGATGTTCATCATCTATATTTGTTATTATCGAATATGTAAATGGAAGTTGTAAAAAACTACCATCCGACTCATCAGATTCTAAAACGCACCATTCCCCTTTTCCTAATTTAGCGGAGTTTCCAATTGAATTGATTACTCCTCCATTAATTGTAGTGGGATCTAATTTTGATTTTGAAAAAATTGTAGACACCAATGATGTAGTTGTTGTTTTTCCATGTGATCCAGCCACTACAACATTTTTATAAAGTGAAACTATATTAGCTAACATTTCTCCTCTTTTATAAATTGGTATTTTCTTTTTTTTTGCTTCTAAAAACTCTGGATTATTTTTTTTAATAGCAGATGAAATAACTAGAATAGTTGAATTCGATAAATTTTTTTTTTTATGTCCAATTTGAACGTATATTTTATTTTTTCTTAATCTTTCTATATTTTTACTATTTTGTTGATCAGAACCTTTTATATTAAAACCAAGATCTTTCATAATAAGCGCAAGACCACTCATGCCAATTCCACCAATACCAACAAAATGAATAATTTCTTTTTTACCTAAATTAATTGTCATTTAATATTTTTTTAAATTCATCACTTATTTTTTCCCAAGTTTTTTTATTATTTAATTTCTTGAGATTATTTTTCTTTTCAAGATAATCTTTTCTATTGATCATTATTTGGTTAATTATTTTATTTATATCACCAGCATTAAAGTTTTTTTCCTCTAATATCCAGCAGCAATTTAAATCATAGTATCTTTTTGCATTTAAATACTGATGATTATCTTTAGCATGAGGAAAAGGTATTGCAATAAATGGAATATTTAAATGAGATAGTTCAGCTAGCGATGATGCTCCAGATCTTGTAATAGCAAGATCAAAAATACTGTTTTCACACAAAATGTTTTCTTTAAAAAAAAATAAATTATTTTTTATACTGTTTTTATCATATTCTTTTTTATATTTATTAATATCAAATCCATAGGATAGCTGCTGAGTGAGTTCTATTTTATATTTTGATGATAAAGTTATTATTTCACTTTTTAAATTTTTACTAAAAAATAAAGATGCTTGACTTCCTCCCATTATTAATATTTTCAAATAATCATTTTTAATATTGTTTTTATTATTATTTTTATAAAAACATTTGTTTAAAATTGGAGATACCTCAATTATTTTGTCTTTATATTTTTGGTTAAGACCCTGAAGATTTTTATCATAACAAAAAATTTTACTTGAAATATTTAATAAGAATTTATTTGATCTACCAATAATTGAATTAGGCTCGAATAAAAAAATTTTAATATTAAAAAATTTTGCAGCTAAAGCTAAGGGAAATGACATATAGCCACCAGTGCTAATAATAATGTCAAAATTATTTGAGCTTAAATGTAATATCGATTTTACAAAAGCATAAATTAAGAAAATTATTTTTAACGGCAAAAGATATATTTTATCTGACACCTGTTTTACATCAAAAATAACTTTATTTATTTCCATAGATATATATTTGGCTCCTCTTGCATCACTATAAAGTGTCACTTCAAAATTATCCTTTAAATGATTATACAAATTTATTGCAGGGAGCACATGACCACCCGAACCGCCTGTTGATATTAATATTTTCTTCAATTAATAAACTCTCCTTTTTGTTAAATTTAATAAAATTCCAGAAATAATCGAAATACTTATTATAGACGATCCTCCATAGCTTAAAAAAGGGAGAGTCATTCCTGTTGTGGGTAATACTTTTAAGTTCACTCCAACATGCACAAAGGCTTGCATCAATATTAAGAATATTGATCCTATAAGAATCATCTTAAATACATTGTTGTTAGTATCCTTAATTTTTTTGAATATGTGATATGCGAAAAATATTAAGGATAACATAATTAAAAAAATTATAATTATTCCAAATTCCTCTGAAATGACTGAAATTATATAGTCAGTGTGTGCTTCTGGAATTTTAGAATTTAAAGTTCCTTCTCCAATTCCTTTTCCAAAGAATCCACCATCAATTATTGCTTCAGTAGCTTTTTCAGATTGAAAATTATTTCTTGAAGAGCTATCAAAAAAAGAAAATATTCTAATTTTAATATAATTAAATTTTTGAACAAAAAAAATTAAATATGAAAGTATAGAAATAAAAATACTAAATATTCCAAAAAAAATAAATAAATTAATTCCTGAAACAAAAATTAAAACCAGCCAAGTAAAAATAACCAGTAAAGATTGACCTATATCAGGTTGAGAGATCAACAATAAGATAATTGGTAATATTAAAAATAATGATAATAAATATTTAAAATACAAATTATATTTACGATTGTTTAATAAAGATGAAAGTATCACAATGTAAAATGGTTTGATTATTTCCACAGGTTGAAACCTTGGTAAAAGAGGTAAATCCAGCCACCTTTTCGAGCCTTTTACTTCTACGCCAATGAATGGAATTAGAATAAGTAAAACAAACGATAAAATAAAAAAGATAATTGATATTTTAATAAGGAAATTTTCATTAATTAATGAAAATAAAAACATAATTGATAATCCTAATATAATAAATGCCAAATGTTTCATAAAAAAATAATAAGAATTTGTATTTAATCTATCAGACGCAATTAAAGAGGTTGAAACCAAAGAAAAAAAAAGACCTGCAAGAAAAAAAGAAATAATTAATATTAAGATCGTCTTATCTATATTTTTCCACCAACTATAATAATTATCGTATATATTTATTTTATTTATCATTACTTTTTTTTAATAATTATTTGTTTAATTATTTTATTAAAATATAAGCCTCTTTCCTCAAAGTTTTTAAATTGATCAAATGAAGCAGCTGCAGGGCTAAATAAAATAGTACTTGTTCCTGAGTTAGTTTGCATATCATTTTTAATTGCTGATATTGCTTTTTTAGTATCTCCAAAATATTTTGATTTAATTTTATTTCTAAATTGATTAATAAAATAATTTTTATTTAATCCAATTATATATGCTTTAATATTTTTAAAGTATTTTCTTTTAAGATTAAATTTATCTCCTTTTTTATACATGCCGCCGACTATCCAAAAAATATTTTTATAAGAATGCAATAAACCAATTGTTGAAGAAAAGGTTGTAGATTTAGAGTCATTAATTATTGTTAAATTATTTTTTTTATAAATAATTTGTTTTCTAAATTTTAAACCTTTAAATTTATTTAATGAATCAAATATCTTATTGTTACTTATCCTAAATTTTTTACTTATTAAATAAACAAAATGTATATTATTTAAATTATTTTTGTCTAATAAATATAAATTTTTGATATTTTTTTTAAAAAATAATTCTTTGTTATAATTTAATTTGTTAATTTTCGATTTTATTTTTTTTTTTTAAAATTAGTTTTTTAATAATTTGATTATTCTTTTCAATATATGACTGATTATTTTCATCTTGATCAAATATTAATTTAAGCTTTGCTTTAGCATATTTTTTAATAGTCCCATGTCTTTCTAAATGATTTGCATTAAGATTCAAAATAACTGCGTGATCCGTTTTAAAAAATTTACTATAAGAAATTTGATAAGATGATGCCTCAATAATAAAAATAGTTTTTTTTACTACTTTTTTTTCTAATAATGGTGAATTGCCAATATTGCCTACTAATCTAACATCAAAATTATTTGATTTAAAAATATTATAGAGCATTTGACAGGTAGTAGATTTACCGTTTGTTCCAGTAACTGTAATTTTAATATTTTTAGAAAAATTTAAATAAAAAATATCTAGCTCTGTAATAATTTTTTTTTTTATTTTTAAGTAAATAATTCTTAAGTTTGCATTTATTAATATCTATTCCTGGGCTTAAAATAATGTAGTCAAACTTAAAATTTATAATTTTATTTTTGTTTAAAAAATACTTTTTGTTTTTTTTATTTTTTAAAGTTGAGTTATCATCAAAAACTACAATTTCATTTATTTTGTGTAAGTATTTAAAGCAAGAATTACCCGAGAGGCCCAAGCCATAAATTAATATTTTTTTATTAACAAGAGTTTTTTTACAAAACATTTATCGTAATTTCAAAGTAGCTAGTCCAATCATTGCCAGTATTAAAGAAATAATCCAAAATCTTATTACTACAGTGGACTCGGCCCACCCCTTTTTTTCAAAATGGTGGTGTATAGGAGCCATCATAAAAATTCTTTTACCGGTCAGCTTATAAGATGCTACTTGTACAATAACTGATACGGCCTCTAAAACAAACAGACCTCCTGTTATTGCTAATACTATTTCGTGTTTTGTAACAACGCCAACTGCGCCTAAAGATCCTCCTAGAGCCAGTGAACCGGTATCCCCCATAAATATTTTGGCTGGTGGTGCATTAAACCATAGAAAACCTATTGAAGCTCCAATAATTGCTCCACAAAATACAGCTACTTCTCCAACTCCTTCAATATAGGGTATCAACAAATATTCTGCAAAAATAATATTTCCTGATACATAACTGATAAATGCAAAACAACCTGCAACCAATATCACCGGTACAGTAGCTAAACCATCAAGACCGTCTGTCAAATTTACTGCGTTAGATGATCCAACAATAACAAATAAATAAAAAGGCACAAAAAACCAACCTAAGTTTATTACTAAATTCTTAAAGAATGGAAAATAAAGATTAGTCGTTAAATCAGATTCAATAAAATTATATAAAATAAATAATGAAATAAGACTAAGAGTAATTTGAATAATTAATTTGAATTTTGAAGATATTCCTTTTGAATTATTATTTTTGATCTTTTTATAATCATCAAAAGCTCCCAATAATCCAAATGAAAAGGTTATAAAAATCAATAACCAGTTATAAGGGTTGTAAAGATCGGCCCATAAAAAAACTCCAGTAAATAATCCTATAAGAATTAAAACTCCGCCCATGGTGGGTGTTCCTATTTTTTTAATTAAATGATTTTCTGGTCCATCAGATCGAATAGGATTAGTGATTTTTTTTGTTGAAAAATAACCTATAAATTTATCACCAATCAAAAAAACAATTATCATAGCTGTGATTACAGCCAAACCAGTTCTAACGGTCAAAAAATTAAAAAAATTTAAAAACGAATAATTATCCGAGTAGTTAGTTAATATATTGTAAAGCATTATATCTATAAATTTTTAATTATTTTATTTAGTCCTGTTGAATTAGATCCTTTTACCATCAAAAAACTGTTATTTGGTAATTCTTTATTAATTAAATTTAAAATGTCCATATTATTTTTTAGTATTCTCCCTTTAATTTGTGGTTTTAATTTGTTAAATGTATGCTGAATCATATCCCCATAGACGTATACTTTTGAAACTTTTGATTTATTTATATATTTTGCAATTTCTATATGAAGTTTTTTTGAATATTTTCCTAGTTCTAGCATGTTTCCAATTAATAGGAATTTATTTTTATTTTTAAAAAACTGGTCAAATTTTTCTAAAGCGAATTTAAAAGAATTTGGATTAGAATTATAGCTTTCATCAACAATGGTTAATTTTTTGGGTCCTTTATAATGCTTAATAATGGATCCTCTACTTTTTGTTATTTTGAAGTTTAAAAATAAGTTTTTATCTAATTTTTCAATTTCAAAATAATTAATAATAATACTCAACGAAGCTAAAATGTTTTGTTTATTAAAAGATAATTCTTTAGAAATTAGAAAAGACTTTATTTTATCATTAATTTTAAATTTCATTAAATAATTGTTTTTATATTTTTTCTTATTTAAGAAAACAACATTTGCACTTTTATCTTTTATGCTAAATGATATTATTTTTAATTTTCGATTTTTTGCTTCTTTGAAAAAATATCTATAATATTTATCATCTTTATTTATGATTATTGTCCCACCGGGAATTATATTATTTATTATTTCACCTTTAGCTTTTGCGATTTGATCTATATTTTGAAAATTCTCTATATGAGCATAAGATATGTTGGTTATTAAACCTAGGTTTGGTTTAATTAATTTTGTTAAGTAGTCTATCTCCCCTTTTTTATTCATGCCCACTTCAAAAACTGTAAAACTTGTAGATTGAGGAGTATTAAATATACTTAATGGTACTCCATATTTATTGTTATATGAATTTTTTGAAAAAAAAGTTTTCTTCAATTTATTTAAGCAAAAACCTGTCAGGTCTTTTACAGATGTTTTGCCGGACGATCCTGTAATTGCTATATTATTTGCATCTAAAGATTTTCTAAAATCAGTAGAGATTTTATTAAAAAAACTTAATGGATTTTGTTTAAATATAATTTTTTTATTTTTAGATTTTTTATTGATAATTGCTAAAATTGCCTTATTTCTAATTGCCTCATTTGCATACAAGTTTCCATCAAATTTTTTACCCTTAACACCAATGAATATTGAATATCTATTTAATTTTTTTGAATTAATAGATGCACTATTAATAAGTATGCTATTATTTATTTTTTTATTTAAATTTTCTCTTAAAATATTTGTTTTAATTGATTTTGATAAAGTAAAATTTTTTTTTTTTAATTGCTTTTAAAATTTCAGATTTATCTGAAAAAAATTTCCTTTTTTTATATTCTTGATAATTTTCATGACCCTTTCCAGCTATGATTAAAATATCTCCTGATTTTAAATTTTTAATTGCTGTAGAAATAGCCTTTGCCCTTGAAGGAATTTCAAAAAATTTATTTTCTTTCAATCTTTTTTTTACTTGCTTTCTTATTAGTTTGGGATTTTCAAATCTTGGGTTATCATCAGTAAGATAAATAGTATCGCTATACTTGTTTGCTATGGATCCCATTAGAGGCCTCTTATCTTTGTCCCTATTTCCTCCACAACCAAAAACTAAAGAAATTTTACTTAAGGGATAATCCTGTCTGCAATTTAAAATTGCTGTTTTTAAAGCTTCAGGTGTATGTGCATAGTCAAGAATAACACTCGAATTATTTTTTATTTTTCCAATTTTTTCTAATCTTCCTTTTATTGGTTTAATTTTTTTAATTGAATTTACAATATCTTTAATTTTAATTTTTGATAAATAAGCAGCAACAATTGCATACATCAAATTTTTTATTTGTATTTCGCCAATCAAAGATGTTTCAAATGAATATGCTTTACCACAAAATGAAATATCAATTTTTTTTTGATGATTAATTTTTTGAATATTTTTAATTTTAAGCAAAGAATTCTTGTTTCCTAATTTATAATTTATTAATTTTTTTTTTTTTGAAATACTATTAAATATTTTAGCTTGAGGTATTTCATCATCAAAAATTATATTTCCATTATTTTTCAATAATTTATTAAATAAGATAAGCTTTGAATTGAGATAATCTTTAAATGTTTTATGATAATCAAGATGATCTCTTGATAAATTTGTAAACAATGCAGTATTAAAATTTATATTATTTAGTCTTTGTTGCTTTAATCCATGACTAGAAGCCTCCAAAATCACATTTTCAACTTTATTTTCTTTAATTTTTTGTAATATTTTATGAATGTTAACTGGATCAATTGTAGTATTTTTGGTTTTTAGATTTATTTTTTTAGACAAAACTCCAAGCGTCCCTATAGAGGCTACGTTTTTATTATTTAAAGATAATATTTGATAATAAAAGTTTGCGATTGATGTTTTTCCATTTGTGCCTGTTACAGCAATGATATTTTTTGGTTTTTTATTGTAAAATTTACTCGCTGCTTCAGCTAATAATTTTCTTGGATCCTTGGTATGAATAAATAATATTTTATTTTTATTAAATCCTTCAAATTTTGAATTAGAAATAATAATTTTAGCACCATTTTTGATTGCATTGGCAATATAACTTTTACCATTTACAATATTTCCACTTATTGCAAAGAAAATATCATTTAGCTTACAATCATTGCTATTAAATTTAATATTTTTAAATCTTATAGATTTGTATTTGTAATTTATATTTTTTATTACTTTGCCTAATAACATTTATTTAAAATCTTAGTATTTTGTGGCTAAAATAGGACCTATTCTTTCAATTATTTTTCCTGCTACCTCAACAGCAGTCCATCCAGCGGTATTAAACTGTGTACCTTTTATTTTTAGTCCAGATCCATCTTTATATTCGTATATATAATGTTGGTTGGGTTTTGGTTCATCCAACATAACTATAAGCACATACTTTGGGTTTTCTGCAGGAAAAATAGATGCAAAAGTATTTATCTTATTTTTTGAGTATCCACCCAAAACTGACTTTTGCGCTGTACCAGTTTTTCCCGCAACTTCGTAGCCTTTGATGTTTGCAAAACTAGCAGTTCCCTCTTTTGTTGTTACTATTTTTCTCAATGCTAAATTTACTTTTTTTGATACATTTTCAGAAATAATTTGCTCATATTTAATTTCTCTTTTATTTTCATTTAAAATTAGAGTAGGTTTTACATTATAGCCGCCATTGGATATTATTGAGTATCCTTTTGCTAATTGCAGTGGAGTTGTTGTAATACCATGGCCATAAGCAGAGGTTGCAAGTTTACATTTTCCCCATATAAATTTTATTGGTGTGCCTATCTCCTCAATATCAAAATCTAAAGTATTAAGTAAACCTAAATCATTTAAAAATTTTTGAAATTTTTCTTGACCAATTTTTTGTGCTATTCTTATAGATCCTATGTTTCCAGATCTAATTAGAATTTGCTCTGCTGTCAAATCAGAGGGTATTTGGTCATCATATTCTGCGATTGGAAACTTGCTGCAGTATATTTTCTTTTCTAAACCTTTAAACTCTGTATCAGGATCTATTACACCTTCGTTTAAACCTGCCGCATATGTAAAAGTTTTAAATACAGAGCCTAACTCATAAACACCTTTGGTGGCCCTGTTTATTAAATTTCCATCATCCAGATATTGTCTTTTATTAAGATCATAATCTGGCAATGATAAGAGCGACAAAATTTCTCCATTTCTAGAGTTCATCAAGATTGATGCGGATCCAATGCTGTTAAATATTTTTTGATACTTTAAAAGTTCCTCACGAATTAAAAATTGCAAGTTAAGATCTACTGTAAGTTTAAGGTCTTCATTGTGATTTTTTAAACTTTTATCAAAACTTTTTTCTATTCCTGATATGCCATTATTATCACTATCTATTTGACCTATAATATGACTAAAAAGATTTTTTTGAGGATAAATTCTAGTTATTTTAGTTTCTGGTATTAATGATTTATCTCCAAGCATCATTAATTTTTCATAACTTTCAGGATCAAGTTTTTCTGCAAAATAAAAAAATTTATTTCCTGCAAGTTTTTTTTCTATTAGCGTATAATTTTTATCTGGAAAAAGAATTTTTAAATTTAGAAGTAATTTTTTTTTATCAATTACCAACTTAGGGTTAATTCCAATATTTCTTGTAAGAATAGTTTTGGCCAAAATGTTGCTATTTCTATCAAGAATATTGCCTCTAATTTCTTTATTTAAACCAACTATATTATTTGGTAAAAGTTTTTTTCCTGTTAAATAAAATGCTTTCAAAGAAAAAATTAATAAAATTAAAACGAATGTAAAAAATATAAATGCAACTCTGTTGAAAGATATGTTGAGTTTATTTTTTTCATATTTTTGGCCAAGTTCATTAAAATTATTTTCAAAATTAAATAAATTATTTTCACTAGTCATTTTGATTTAAGTTTTTTAAATTAATTTCGTTTATATTAGTTATTATTTTAATATTTTCTCGTACGGTATAGCTAAGATCATCCTCAAAATATAATTTCCTTAATTGAAGTAATTTTTCAGGAGAACTTAGATAATCATTTTCTAGCTGAACTAAATCTTTAACGTTATTTAAATAATCAATATTTTCTTTAATTAAAAATATCTCTTCATCTAATTTTTTAGTATGGTTTTTTATATAAGTTGTAGAAATGATTAATATTAGAATAGTTAAAATAAATATTTTTCTTAACATAACTTATGACCAATATTTTCAATTTCTAATAAGTTTTGAAATTTAAGTTTAAATTCATCAAAATTTGCACCCTCTTTAATTTTTTTTACATATCTCAATTTAGCTGATCTTGAGGGTGGATTATTTTTGATTTCCTCTTTTGAGGGGGTAATTGCTTTTTTTGATAACAATTCAAAAAACTTGTTTGTATTTGTAGAGCTTGGTAAATATCTAGATACACTTTTTTGCTCGGAATAATTCTTAAAAAAAAATTTAACAATTTTATCCTCTAATGAATGAAAGGTTACCACTATTATATAGCTTCCAACTGGTATTAATTTATAAGCATTTATAAGGCCATTAATTAATTCACTTATTTCTTGATTAACGAAGATTCTAAGAGACTGAAATACTTTCGTCGATTTATTAATTTTAAAATTAAAATTTTTTTTACTCCTATTAATTATTTCTACAAGATCCTCTGTTGTAAGTGGAGATGCTTCTCGTTTTTTTAAAATATTTTGCGAAATTTTTCTGGCATCTTTTTCATCTCCAAAAAATTTGAATATTTTTGCAAGTTCTTCTTTTTCTAATTTATTTATAGCATCGTGTGCTGAGAAATTATTAAAACCCATTCTCATATTTAGTTTACCTTTAAAATTAAATGAAAGTCCCTTTTTGGGATCGAAGATTTGATTAGTTGAATAACCTAAATCAAAAATTACTGCTTTAATATTTTTTGAACTTAAGTTTTTTATTTCACTAAATTTTCTATGATTAAATTCAAATCTATTATTATATTTTTTTTTGAAATCTTTAGCTGTATTAAGCACATTAATATCTCGATCAAAAGCAAGTACTGTATTTAATGAATTTTCTAAAATTTTTTTTGAGTATCCACCTTGTCCAAATGTACAATCTAAAAAAGTGCCACTATATCGAGGGGAAATGATCTTGATTAATTCATCAAGTAATACC
>MDSZ01056440.1_pt1 | contig 24508 bp, 21 predicted proteins | sample 811201 | NCBI WGS metagenome assembly MDSZ01 (sample SAMN05326647, study PRJNA326480) | marine metagenome | isolation source: seawater | place: Indian Ocean: North | collected 2010
ACTGGTGGAGTACCAAGTCCCTTTGATAATTGGATCACCTTGAGGTCAACCAAAACACTGGCATTAAGATATCAAAGAGCTTCGGATAATGCATTTGAACTAGCAAAATGGTTGTCAGACAACCAAAATGTATCTAAAACAATTTATCCAGGTTTAGATTCGCATCCACAGCACGAAATTGCTCGAAAACAACAGCTTAGCCCAAAAGGAGATGTTGTTTTTGGTTCTATGCTTTCAATTGATTTGGGCGATGTAGAATCGAGAGATAATTTTTTAAGTAAGATTGAAATATTTCAATTAGCTGAGAGCTTAGGTAGTGTTGAAAGTCTTGTATGCATACCCTTCTTCATGACGCACGCCGCAGTCCCAGAAGAAACCAAGCTTGAAATGGGTATTACTGAATCTTTGGTAAGGTTATCGATTGGAATCGAAGATGCTGAAGATCTTAAGAGCGATTTATCAATCGCATTAGAAAAATAAGTTACATAATTATTTTTTTTAGCTTCTTAAACTTTGTAATTTTGAACGTTATTTATGGGGAAAATAATTTAAGCCGCGGTGGTGGAATTGGTAGACACGCTGGTCTTAGGAACCAGTGCCTTACGGCGTGAAGGTTCGAGTCCTTTCCGCGGCACCATTGATTATCAATCATGCAAGAAAACCAAACAGAAAAAAAGTCTGTATTAAGAGTAGTTATTCATAGCTTCTTTGTTGTTCCATTGATCATTTCAATTTTCGCCGTTATGATTTTTTTGGTAATACGTATAATGACAAGCGAACCAAACTCTGCAAGGGATTATTTAGATGATGTCAAAATTGGTGGAACTACGAAAAGATGGCAGGGAGCTTTTGAATTATCAAAACTATTGTCTAACCCTAAAATGGTACCTAAGGATGATATGTTTGTTAAAGAAATGATTGCAACCTTTGAATATTCTTCTAATGATAGAGACGCAAGAATTCAGCAATATCTTGCCATAGCAATGGGAGCAACAAAAGATGTACGTTATCTCCAAACACTAATCAGTGCAATACCCGATGCTGATATAGGCGTCGTTCAAGCATGCGCCTTTGCACTGGGAAACATAGGCAGTGCTGAGGCAATCAATTCACTTGAAAGTCTTCTAGATGACCCTGAGCCACAAGTGAGACTACACTCCGTCATTGCGTTAGGTAAAATTGGAGGCTCATCTACCGTTCCATTATTGAAGCGTATGTTGACTGATATAGAACCCAACGTAAGATGGGATGCAGCAATAGGTTTAGCAAAACAAAAAGATTCAAGCGGTAGATCGATTTTATTAGACCTGTTAAATAGAAAGTATTTAAATTCTTTTCCAAATATTGATGAAAAAGAAAAAGTTCAAGTCATGTTGGTAGCAATTAGCGTTGCTCACTTCATTCAAAACCCGGAACTAAAGACACGCTTAATGGATATAAATAGCAACGAAAACAATTTAAAGATTAGAGAAGCTGCTAGGATTGCTCTTGGCAAATTCATTATTTAAATAATACATGCCCGAAAAATCAAAAAAACAAACCTCAACGATACAACCAAAAACACCACCTCCCGCTGCGCTTAACAAAGTTGAAATTGAGAACAACGTGAATAGGCGAACGTTTTTCTCTTGGCTTTCATTGGGATGGGTTGCATTTGTTGCTGCAACAGGTGGGTTTTTTACAATGATGTTGCGGTTTTTCTTTCCCAACGTTTTATTTGAACCAGTTCAAACTTTCCGCGCAGGCTACCCTGAGGATTATACAATCGGCGAGGTTGATCTTCGATGGAAGGAAAAATATGGAGTTTGGATGGTTCGTAATGATGAGGGTATCTATGTACTTTCAACAGTTTGTACGCATTTGGGTTGCACGCCTAACTGGCAGCCATCGGCTAGAAAATTTAAATGTCCATGCCATGGAAGTGGCTTTAGAGCAACCGGTATTCACTTTGAAGGTCCGGCTCCAAGACCCCTGGAAAGATTTAAAATTACATTAGCAGATGATGGGCAAATAATCGTAGATAAAACACAAAAATATCAACAGGAAAAAGGGCAATGGAATGATCCTGAATCCTTTTTGAAGGTTTAATTATGTCTGATAATAAAAATTTGTTTGAAAGAATAGCAGAAGGTCAAATCTGGAAATCAATTTTCCGTGGTGGCGGTGCACCAAAAACCCGAAGGCAAAGAATGATGGTTGTTTTGAATTCAGTCTTTCTGCATTTACACCCTGTAAGACTTCCAAAGCACGCTGTAAAACTTAAGTTTACTTGGTGCATGGGGGGTTTGTCGTTTTTTATATTTTTGATCCTTACAATTTCTGGCATTCTTTTAATGTTCTACTACCGCCCAACTATCGAATATGCTTATACGGACATTATGGACTTGACTGAGCAAGTTCCCTTTGGAATTATGCGCGAAATTCATAGATGGGGTGCTCATGCTATGGTCATTGCTGTATGGTTACACATGTTTAGAGTTTTCATGACTGGTTCATACAAACCTCCAAGAGAATTCAATTGGTCCGTTGGTGTTATCCTTCTGGTGCTTACCTTGCTATTAAGTTTTACTGGGTACCTTCTCCCATGGGATCAATTAGCAATATGGGCTATAGCTGTAGGTTCAAATATGGCAGGCGCTACTCCTTTCCTTGGCGCTGAAGGACCAGGATCATCTCTTCTAGCCATAGGAGACATTAATTTTATTACCAAAGCGAGCGATGCTAGGTTTGGATTGATCGGTGGACGGTTCTTAGGAGAAGCAACGCTTCTTAGGTTTTATGTTTTGCACTGCATAGGCTTGCCATTTATAATTATGATTTTTATGGCAGTACATTTTTGGAGAATAAGAAAGGATGGAGGTATTTCTACCCCAGTTTGATTTATGGAAGGTTTTAAGTCATTAATTAATTATTTATCCAATCCAACGATTTTGTTTACCGCGGTCTTAGTTGGCTTTCCTTTTGTTTTTCCTCCAACAAATTGGTTTTATAAAGTTCATAGAAAACTTGGAATAGACAAGCTCTGGACTAAAAAAGGCCTGCTTATCATGACTGCAGTTACTGTTGCATTCTTTATCTTTGGACTAGGTGATGACAACTTCAAAAAAATTGTTCTAAAGCCAGACAACGTGCCAATATCTGGATTGATCATTTTATTAATCTTTTTCACATGGCTTAGCCTAAGTCAGGCTTACAAAAACGATAAGCGCATTGATGAAGGCAAGCCAGTTGATGAGCACTACGAAGCTCCAAACGATAAAGTTCTCGTTTGGCCTGATCTTGTCTATGTCGAGCTTATATCTCTCATCCTTTTTTCAGCATTTATGTTAATTTGGTCCATCGGTCTACCTGCCCCGTTGGAAGAGCCTGCTAATCCTTCTGAGTCACCTAATCCGGCAAAAGCTCCATGGTACTTTCTTGGACTTCAGGAGATGTTGGTATATTTTGACCCGTGGTATGCAGGTGTTGTGCTTCCAACCTTTATTATTATTGGCTTGATGGCTATACCTTATATCGATACCGATCCAAACGGATCTGGATATTACAGCTACAAAAATAGAATGTTGTCAGTGTCGATCTACCTTTTTGGATGGCTAGTTCTTTGGAATGTTTTAATAGTAATAGGTACTTTCCTCAGAGGGCCAAATTGGGGATTTTTCGGACCGTTCGAATATTGGGACTCACACAGATTGGAAGCGCTTACAAATGTCAACTTATCCGAATTCTTTTACATCAAATGGCTGAACATGGGATTACCTTCAAATATATTATTAAGAGAAGCACCTGGTTTATTAATAATGTTTTTAACTTTTGCTGTATTACCACCGCTTCTTGCAAAAACTGCTCTACGAGGGTTTTATGAAAGATTGGGAAGCGCGAGGTACACTATTTTCGTTGTTCTGATGATTTTTGGAGTACTGCTCCCGATTAAAATGTATCTGAGATGGTTTTTTAATTTGAAGTACATCATATCGATGCCGGAATTTTTCTTTAACTTTTAATTTACGATCAAATGCCAGTCAAACAAGAAGAACGCTACTATAATGTATTAAAGCTTAATAAATGGTTTGCCATTTCCAGCATACTATTTACAGCATTTTGGATACTAACCTTCGCTGATGATTACAACAGGCCTTGGAAAAAATATCAGTCTGAATTCAGAAAAATGGAAATAAAGAGTGTTCGTGATAAACTTATCGACCAGCAATCTGTTTTGTCAGAAAACACTGAATATCAAAATCTTCTCTCTGAGCTCAAGAAGAGAGAAGACGACCTTTCTAATCAGTCTGAAAAAGTTGCTGGAATTGAAGAGCAGCTCAGCAGTCTAGATGCTAGAGTTTACGCTGCAAATCAAGATTACCAATTTGCTAAAGCCGATCTTGACGCAGCAAAGTACAAACTTGAAGAAACTCGATTTGGCCATGGTTCAAAAGAAAAAGCAGAAAAGGCCTACAACAATCTTAAGAAAAAAGCAGATAAAGCCTTTTTAGTAGCCGAAACAAATCAGCTGCTAGTTGATAGTCTTCAAAATGAATTGAAGGTTATAAAATCCTTTATCAAGCAAACAAATGATGCACTCTACGCTATAGATAGTGAAAAGCAATTACTCGAAAGGCAGCTATCAAAGCTAGATCCTGAGGCAATGACATTTGCAAATAAAATAGCAAACATAGTGCGCGATGTTCCTGTAATTGATTTTATCGATCCTTATTATGAAGTAAAGCAGGTTGTTGTTAATGATCTAGAAGACGACCTTGTATATATGGGTATGCCCAAGGTTGATAGATGTATTACATGTCACGTTGGCATTGATAAAAAAGGCTATGAAGATGCCCCTCAGCCATATACAACACACCCGAGACTTGATGAGTTTGTTGGTGGAAGCTCTCCACACCCTTCGATGGATTATGGTTGTACATCGTGTCATGCAGGTCGTGGCCGAGGAACTGACTTTACCTCTGCTGGCCATATGCCAAAAAATGAAGAACAGGCAAAGCTTTGGAAAGAAAAATATAATTGGGAAGCGCTTCACTATTGGGGTAATAAAATGCTTCCAACACAATATACTGAAGCAGGATGCTTTAAATGTCATAGCGATAACATGCCGATTAAAGGAGCAGAAACTTTAAGCCTCGGAATGTCTACTTTTGAAAAGGCAGGCTGTTACACATGTCATAGTATGGATCGATGGGGAGAAGAATATCCAAAGGCAGGCCCCAGCTTGTATAAGGTTGCATCTAAAACTACCAAGGACTGGACTTATCGATGGATTATGGAGCCAAGAGCATTTCGTCATAACACATGGATGCCTCATTTCTTCAAGAAAGGGAATAATAGCAGCCCTGAAGATCTATTAAGAACTGAGCAAGAAACTTTAGCAATGACTGAGTATCTTTTTGAAAAATCTTCTGAATATGACAAAGATAAAAACATTAAAAGAGGTGACCCAGAGAACGGCAAACTACTTGTATCCTCTCTTGGTTGTATGGGATGTCATCAAATTCAACCTGAAGCAGATCCAGATTACGACCCCTCGCTCCAAAACCTCAGGCTTGAACAAGGTCCAAATCTAATTGGTATTGGATCAAAGACGGATGAATCCTGGCTCTTTAGTTGGCTCAAAAATCCATATAGCTATCATCCTGAAACCAAGATGCCAAACTTGCGGTTGACCGATCAAGAGGCTAGTGATATTGCAAGCTATCTACTCTTAGACAAGACATATGACTTTGACCAAGTCGAAGTTCCTGGTGTTGATGAAGAAATACTTGATGAAATTTCTGCAGACTTCTTATCGCAGTTGAATTCAACGGCTCAGGTTGAGGATATGTTAGACAAAATGTCTGTAAAAGAAAAACTGGTATATTCTGGGGAAAATCTTATTGGTCACTATGGATGTTACTCCTGCCATAATATTGATGGTTTTGAAGACAAGAAGCCGATCGGGATTTCACTGAACCACGAAGGAAGTAAGTTAATAACCAAGCTAGACTTTGGTTTCTGGCACGATGAAATTCCTCATACTAAATGGGATTGGTTTTATAACAAAATAAACCAACCCGAAAAGTTTGACCTTATTCCAAATGACGATGGTACGATTTCTGTAAAAGAATTAAAGCCTCTTGAAAAATCAAGAATGCCTCATTACGGTTTGGAACATAAGGAAATTGAAGCACTAGTTACGTTAATCATGGGTCTTGTAAAGGATGAAATTCCGCCGTCAAAGCTACCAGAAAAATCACCAGCTTATCTAGCGATTGCAAAAGGTGAACAGTTTTTACATACCAACAATTGTTTAGGTTGTCATAAGCTTGATGGGGATGGTGGTGCAATTTGGCCTGCTACTGCAGATTGGTTGAAAGTAGTTGCCGATGAGACTAACAGCGAAGATATGAGCTTAGTCCAAAGTTTTAGCCCCCCACTTTTAAATACTCAAGGAAGAAAGACTCAACCACAGTGGTTGCTAAACTGGTTCAAAGATGTGTCAATGATTAGACCCCATTTGCAAGCAAGGATGCCAAACTTTGATTATACAGATGAAGAATGGAACAAGATTATATCGTATTTCCAGTACAAAGATGGACAAAATTTAAAGTATGAGGATCCTCATCAATTTGCCAAAAATTCGTCTTCTTTTAAAGCTGGTGAGAGAATTGCTGAGATGGGAGCTTGTAACAATTGTCATTTCTACGGTGCGGAGAAACCTAAGCAAGACGCAATTACATGGGCTCCTAATCTTACCTTGACTAAAAGCAGATTGAGGCCAGAATGGTTAGTGGAATGGTTTATCAATCCTCAAGAGGTAATGCCAGGAACAAAAATGCCTGCTCCTTACATACCAACAGAAGAGCCAATTAATTCTGTTCGAGAGGTTTGGGGTAGAGATATTGCAAGGATAAGCACGGACAGTACAAAGCTCTACAAGGCATTAATAGATTGGATGTGGGGAATGGAAGGACCTGACGATGTCTCTCGCATTGTTAAAAGACATTTAGATTCTCAAGGCTATGGTTTTATAATTGAAGAGGAGGACGATTGGGGAGATGATGACTGGTAGTCGACAGCTAACCCAACTTTCAAAAATCTTATCGTAAAACAGATGAGTTAACTCAAAATCCTACAAAATACAACCCCTGCATTTGTAGGATTTTTTGTTTTTGGTATGACATGTGCCAATCATAGAATTATCGCTAGAATATAAGTATTAATCATTTTTTAGGACGTTATAAAATGCAAAGAAAAACACCATTAATTCCAATGGAGGATTTTTTTCGAAATCCCGAAAAATCCTCGTTCAGTATTTCACCAAATGGAAATCATATTGCCTATATGAAACCCTGGAAAACAAGAATGAACGTATTTGTAATGGAGATGACTACAAAAAAAGAAACTCGGCTTACCTCTTCTCAAGAAAGAGGTATTTATGGATTTACATGGCTAACAAATGAAAGAATTGGGTACGTAAAAGACGAAGGTGGAAATGAAAACATACATTTTTTTGCTGTAAATATTGATATGTCAAATGAGATTGATCTTACCCCGTTTGAAAATGTACAAACCAGAATCATTGACGATCTAGAAGATGACCCGAATCACATAATAATTGGTCTCAATAAACGAGATCCACAAATTCATGATCCTTACAGAATTAATGTCAATGATGGTAAAATGGAGTTGATAGCTGAAAATCCAGGCAATATATCACAATGGATGACCGATCATGATGGAAAATTGAGAATAGCCACTACTTCTGATGGTGTCAATACTAGTTTGTTATACAGAAATAAAGAATCTGATGAATTTAAACCCATTTTAACCACAGATTTTAAAGTCAGCGTAGTACCTTTATTTTTTACTTTTGACAACAAAAATCTTTACGTTGCTTCAAACAGGGGAAGAGATAAAATAGCTATCTTTGAATTTGACTTAATTAAATCAAAGGAGGGCAGATTGATTTTTGAACATGATGAAGTTGATGTAAGCAATTTATTATTTTCAAGAAAAAGAAAGGTTTTAACTGGAGTTAGTTATACAGTTGCAAAGAATGAAATGATTTTTTTTGATAAATGGAGAGAGGAAATACAGCAAAAATTAGAAAAAAAGTTGCCTGGTTATGAAGTAGTTATAACTAGCTTTTCAAAAGATGAGGCCGAAGCAGTTGTTGTCACGTATAGCGATAAATCAAGAGGTACTTATTACCATTACGAGGTAAATAAAAATAAATTGACAGAATTGGGGAAAGTAAGTCCTTGGTTAAATGAAAAAAATATGTCTGAAATGAAACCTATTAAATACAAGTCAAGAGATGGATTGACCATTAATGGATATCTTACATTACCCAAAGGAACCAATGGAAAAAATCTCCCTGTTGTTGTCAATCCGCACGGTGGTCCGTGGGCCAGAGATAATTGGGGGTATAAATCTGAAATTCAATTTTTAGCAAATAGAGGGTTTGCTGTATTTCAAATGAATTTTAGAGGTAGCACTGGTTATGGAAGAGAGTTTTGGGAAAAAAGCTTCAAAGAGTGGGGCAAATCCATGCAAGATGATATAACTGATGGAGTTAATTGGCTCATTGATGAGGAAATTGCAGATCCTGATCGAATTGCAATATATGGTGCCTCCTATGGAGGCTATGCAACACTGGCAGGTCTTGCTTTTACGCCCGATCTTTATGCTTGTGGAGTAGATTACGTAGGAGTATCAAGCCTATTCACGTTCATGGAAAGTATGCCTCCCTATTGGGAGTTATATAGGAGCATGATGTACGAAATGGTCGGTCATCCGGAAAAAGACAAAAAGTTACTTGCTTCAGCATCACCGCTTTTGCACATTGATAAAATCAAAGCACCTTTATTTATTGCTCAAGGAGCAAATGATCCAAGGGTAGTTAAAGCAGAATCTGATCAAATAGTAGCAGCTTTAAAAAATGCTGGTATTGACGTCCCATATATGGTAAAAGATGATGAGGGACATGGATTTTATAATGAGGAAAACCAATTCGACTTTTATAGAGAAATGGAAAAGTTTTTGACAAAGCATATTGGTAGAAGCTAAAAATAAATTTGCCAAATGAAACTTGCAAAAAAAGCCTCGATTTATCGAGGCTTTTTTTGCAAAGGTTAAAATATCTACTTTTTCTTAGGTCTACTAAACTCAAAATTAACTACAGCTTCACCAGATTTGACTGTAACTTTTTGAGATAGAGTTCTTTTGCTTCCAAATTTTTCCTGCCAGGCTACAATTTCATAAGTTCCATCTGGAACGTTTGGGATTGAGAAGGAGCCATCTTTGTCTGTAACAGAGAAATAAGGATGATCAAAGACTTGGGTGTAGCTTTTCATCCATGGATGAACATCACATTTGATAACAAATACATCTTCTGATTTATCAAAATTGATTGTTTTCTCTTTAAGGGTTTTTGGCATTCCAAAATTGAACTCTCTGTTTACTTTGGGAAGACCGTGAATGTTATGCATTGTTGCATCGCTATTGAGTATCTTGACAGGTTGCCCAGCTTGTACACCCATTACATGTGGAGTGTATACGCAGCCTGCTTGATCAAGAACAACTGGCTCACTAGGAGTTTTTCCAGAAAATTTAACATCTTTAAGATAGACAATGACATTTGCTAGGTTTCCATTTGAATCCACAACAAATGATTCTGCTTTTGCTTTTTCTTTATGCGCAGATGCGCATACCGGATCTGCATCCATCCTTAAGCTTTTTGCTTTCGGTGGTTTTCCAATATATTTCACATTACCTTTCACTTCTCCAGCAAAAACTGAGCTAATCCCCAATGAAATAAGTAAAATATTTACGATAGTTTTATTCATATTTTCTCCGAACTATTTTGTTTAAAACAAGGTTATAAATTTAAAATAAATATGGAACTTAAATCAACTAACTAAGTCTAAAAAAAAATAACAATTCAGTAAAATGAACTTTGCTGATAGTTGTTTAAAATCATAAATTTATTTACAATAATTAATTGATTTCACTAAACAAAACTAAACCTCATCACTAAGACTCGGATTAAGACATAGGAATTCAATGAGCGATAATCACCATCATCAAAGTTTTTGGACCAAATATATTTGGTCAACAGATCACAAAGTCATAGGGATACAATATGCAATCACTTCCCTTCTATGGCTTCTGATTGGATTCGGTCTAATGGCAATCATGCGTTATCAGCTGGCCTATCCTGGTACTCCCGTCCCTTTCATAGGAAATTTTTTAGGAGAAGGTGGTATTCTACCAGCTGAAATGTACAATTCTCTTGGTGCAATGCACGGTACCATAATGATATTTTTAGGTGTCGTTCCCCTCGCATTTGGTGCATTTGGAAACTACTTTGTGCCGTTACAAATTGGTGCGGTTGATATGGCATTTCCAAAACTGAATGCCGCCTCATATTGGACTTATTTTTTAGGATCAGTTATTATGGTAACTGGTTTTTTTGTTCCAGGTGGAGCGGCCAACTCAGGATGGACATCCTATCCTCCTCTTGCAACCACAGCTACAATGGGTCAAACTGTCTGGTTGTGGGGCATGGTTATGCTCATAACATCTTCATTATTAGGTTCAGTTAATATCCTTGTTACTGTTATTCAGCTTCGTGCAGAAGGCATGACATGGATGAAGCTACCAATCTTTGTTTGGACACAATTCATAACAGCCTTTTTGTTGTTGCTTGCTTTCCCACCATTAGAAGCTGCAGCTGTTTTGCAGTTAATGGATAGAATAATTGATACAAGTTTTTTCATGCCAACCGGACTAGTTGTTTCTGGAGAGGTTTTGCCCAATGCTGGTGGAGGCAGTCCACTATTGTGGCAGCATTTATTTTGGTTTTTAGCTCATCCAGAAGTGTATGTGTTGATCCTTCCTGCGTTTGGCATAGTTACTGAAGTCATCGCGAATAATACTAGAAAACCTATAAAGGGTTACAAGTCATTGGTGTATGCCATGATATTTCTTGGTTTTATGTCCTTTATTGTTTGGGCTCACCATATGTATTTGACCGGAATGGGAACAACCATCGGAGCGTTTTTTCAAACCACTACCATGATAATTTCTATACCATCAGTCGTAATTCTAACCGCCCTGCTACTATCGCTTTGGGGAGGTTCAATTAGATTCAATACTCCCATGTTATTTGCTCTTGGATTTTTACCCATGTTTGGCATTGGCGGTCTGACTGGACTACCCTTAGGCTTGGCAGCTGCTGATATATATCTTCATGATACCTATTATGTAATTGGTCATTTTCATTATGTCGTAGCGCCAGGGACTATTTTTGCGCTTTTTGCTGGAATATATTATTGGTTTCCTAAGATAACTGGTAAGCGTACCAATGAAACACTTGGCAAGCTGCATTTTTTTACATCCTTCGTTTGTATGAATGGTGTTTTTATGCCAATGTTTATTACAGGTCTTGCTGGTGTATCACGAAGACTTTGGGATGGAGGCGAGTCCTATGCTCACGCAGCTGGTGTTTTTCAATTAAATGAATTCATGTCGATTTTTGCATGGTTACTTGGTGTTTCGCAATTATTTTTTATTGCCAACATGATCATAAGCCTTCGCTCAAAAAAGACTGGTGAGATTAATCCGTGGAACGCAACAACCGTTGATTGGACAGATACATCATCTCCTCCGCTCGGTCATGGAAATTTTGAAACAGTACCTACGATTTACCGAGGACCATACGAATACAGTGTGCCTGGGGCAAAGAGCGATTACCTTCCACAAAGTAATAAAGGTTAATTTGTATGGAAATTCCTTTTAATGTAAAAGAGCGTCCTGACACAGGACTCTATAATGGTAAATTAGGCGTTTGGTTTTTCCTTGCCTCAGAAGTTATGTTATTTGGCGGTTTGTTTTCAGCATATATATTTCTTCGTAATGGTGTTGAATATTGGCCTCATGGCACTGATTATCTTGATGTACCACTAGCAACTTTGAATACATTGTTTTTGATATCCTCCTCAGTTACTATGGTGATGAGTTGGGCGTCTTTAAAATTAAATGATTTTAAGAAGTTTAAATTATACTGCGGCGTAACTCTTCTTTTTGCCTTAGCATTTTTGGTTGTTAAGTATTTTGAATATAGCGCAAAGTTTGCCCACGACCCTCCATATTTGCCAAGCACGAACAATTTTTTAGGTATTTATTTTACTATGACAGGCTTGCATGTTCTTCATATTCTTGGCGGTATGTTGGTCATTGGATATTATTTTGGACCAGGTTCAAAAATGTGGAATACAGAGCCTGAAAGATTTACAAATAGAATTGAAATCGTAGGTTTATATTGGCACTTTGTTGATTTAGTATGGATCTTTCTTTTCCCAGTATTGTACCTATTATAAGGATAGCATTATGTCACCAGAAGAAGTAAAACACCATATAAAAACCTATATAATAGTTTTTGTAGCCTTGATGTTTTTGACCGTTGTTACGGTTGCTATATCTTATTTAGATATTGGGGTTGTTCCTGGAATAGCTCTAGGTCTCTTTGTTGCCAGTATAAAGGCGTCCCTTGTCGCGTGTTATTTTATGCACCTAATTGATGAGCGAACAACGATCTATTGGACCTTGATTGCAACAGCAATATCATTTTTAATTTTAATATTTTTACCTATTGGTGCAATGCTTGCACAGGCAAGGGTTTATTAAAAATGTCAATTAAAACCTTTCATATTATTTTTGTTGTATTATCAACTCTACTTGCTCTAGGACTAGGCTTTTGGGGTCTAAATAATTTACCATTTATGAGTGTTATTGCCTTTCCTGGAAGCGTTGCACTCATATTCTATGGAATTAAAATCTTTAAAAAATTTCAAACATTACAACCATGAAAAGAATTATACTCCCTTTAGCTATCATTCTTATTTTATCCCTTGACGCTGTGTACGCCTGTGCTACTTGCTTTGGTGATCCAAACTCTAAGGCTACTCAAGGAATGAATTTTGCTATAATTGCTATGCTTACAATAACTGGAGGAGTTCTCAGTAGCTTCGTATCTTTTATTTATGTTTTAAATAAAAGAGCTAAAGATTATGCTAATAAAATCTCTTCAAGAAATCCCGAAAACAAAGGAAGTTAGCAAGTGTTAGAAATTTTAAGAAAGTTAGGTTTTCCTACCGTATCCGCCTCTACACAAGGTCCTGAGATTGATAATATAATTTCACTTGTTCACTGGCTAATGTTAATTTTATTTGTTGGTTGGGGGATATATTTTATCTATACACTCATTCGTTTTCGTGCATCAAGGCAACCAAAAGCAGATTATCAAGGAGTAAAAAACCATTATTCTACCTACGCAGAGGTTGGAGTTGCTCTGGTGGAAGTGGCTTTGTTAATTGGCTTTGCTTTTCCTATTTGGGCAAGTAGAGTAAATGATGTGCCCAATAGCTTGGACTCAATCCAAATTAGAGTTGTTGGCCAACAATTTGCTTGGAATATCCATTATCCTGGCCCGGATAACATTTTTGGAGCTACAAAAGTTGAGCTTGTAGATGAAGCAGAGAACCCGATAGGTCTTGATCGCTCTGATGCAAATGCAAAGGATGATGTTTTTACTATCAATCAGTTGCACATACCTGTTGATAGACCTATTAATATTTTACTCTCCACTAAGGATGTCATTCATAATTTTAAACTCCCTGAATTTCGAGTTTCACAGGATGCTATTTCTGGTATGGAAATACCTGTTTGGTTTAAAGCAACCATGACATCACAAGAATTTCTCGAGACTACTAAAGGTACAGCGCGTGATGGAATGGGTTTTGAAATAGCTTGCGCCCAATTATGCGGACTAGGACACTATAGGATGAAAGGATATCTTACCGTTCATGATGACATAGGTTATCAACAATGGATGAGCGAACAACAAGAATATCTTTTAGAGGAGCTTTCTGATGATGAGGATGACTGGGGTGATGATGAGTGGTAATAGGCCAAATGTTATATAACAGAACATAACTTTTTTATAGGCCACTTCGAATATTTTCTCCCTCTTGTAAATACAAACATTAAATTGATTTCAATTATGCAGCTTTCATTTGATACTTTGATCAGATTGCTTTCTAAGTTAGTCGTGCTAGCAACCTTACTTTTGATTTTTGTTGGAGCCTTAATTAAAAGTCATGAGGTCGGCTTATCTGTTCCTGATTGGCCAACATCTTATGGTAAACAAATGTTTTCATTTCCATTATCTGAAATGGTTGGAGGAATTTTTTTCGAGCATGGCCATCGATTGTTTGCTACTATTGTAGGGTTTTTAACTTTAGTTCTAGCAATAATAGTAGGATTTTCAAATCAACCAAAATGGGTTAAACAAATAAGTTTATTAGCTCTAGTACTTGTGATATCACAAGGTCTGCTTGGAGGCATGACTGTTCTTTATTTTTTACCTCCGCCAATCTCAATCTTACATGGTATACTTGCTCAAACTTTTTTTGCGGTTACAATATTCATTGCATATAGCCAATCGAAAATCAGGAGCAGAAAACAAAAATCTCTCTCAGCTCCATACGTTAGACGTGGCGCTATAATTTTAGCCTCTTTAGTGTACATCCAATTAATACTGGGCGCATTGATGCGGCATACTGGTTCAGGTTTAGCCATACCTGACTTTCCAACTATGGGAGGATTATGGTTTCCATCTTTTTCAGAGTCAATGGTCAACAATATCAATGTAGATTTGTTTGATATGAATCTAGATATGGTTAATAAGTGGCAGATTTTCATTCACTTCGCGCATCGATTAGGCGCTATGGTTATATTCTCTTTTTATTGCATTTTTCTTTTCAAATTTGTGAAAGATGATAACCGAAAACCCCTTGAATCAAAGATGATTGTTATTATTTCTGCGTTTATTTTATTACAAATTGCATTGGGTATTGCCACTGTAATGACTGAGCGCTTACCTTATATAGCAAGTTTTCATGTGGTTGTAGGTGCTGCCTTGTTAGGATCTTGTGTTTTGCTTGTGTTTATTTCCCAATCAAACAAATTGGAAGAACTCAGATTTTGAAATTAAATAAAGAAATTGCTAAATCAAGAATGAGTATATATGCTGAATTGAGTAAGCTAAATATTCTCTCTCTAGTAATTATTGCTACTGTTCTAGGTTACTATCTAGGAGCATCTGGAATTATTTTATGGAAGCATTTACTTATTACACTGTTAGGAACTGCTATGACTGCGTGCGGTTCAGGAGCCTTGAATCATTACTTAGAGCGGGAAACTGATGCATTTATGGCCAGAACGAAAAACAGACCTCTTCCTGCAGGTCTCATAAAGCCATTTGAAGTAATGAATTATGGAGTGATTATGGTTTTGATTGGGGTTCTAGTTTTGGTTACCCAAGTAAATATGCTCACTGGCTTTATAGCACTACTTACGGCATTTCTGTACATTGTAGTTTATACACCATTAAAAAAAATAACATGGCTAAACACATCCATTGGCTCTATTCCAGGAGCTTTGCCGATATTGGGAGGATGGACAGCTTCTGCTGAAAACATAGATGCGATGGCTTGGGTTTTGTTTGCGATCATGTATCTTTGGCAGCACCCTCATTTTTATTCAATAGCTTGGATCTGTAGAAAAGATTATGCAGAGGCAAATCTTAAAATGTTGCCTGTTGTTGATCCAGATGGAAATAGCACTATTAGGCAAATATTTTGGCACCTACTTTTAATGATACCGATAACAAGCTTGCCCTTTATCCAGGGTCAGCTTGGCTTGTTTTATTTGACTGGTGCATTATTAATAACCAGCGCATTCTTCGTTTCTGCGCTTCCCATGGCACGGAACAGATCTGATAAAAGTGCGTTATTACTCTTAAAAGGCTCAGTTTTTTATTTACCATCACTGCTTTTCATAATAATTATTGATATCGGAGTTTTATAATGAATTTTAAAACTAGACTTAAAATCTATATCGGAATTGCAATATTTCTTATTATAACTTTTTTTGTCAAGGACTCCCAACCTTCACAACAATTACCGAAAATTGGCAGTATCCCACAATTTGAATTCATTGATAGCAATGGCAATACTGTCACATTGAATAATTTAAAAGGTAAAGTTTGGGTTGCCGATTTCATATTTACTACGTGCACCATGGCTTGCCCCATGATGACTGGAAATATGAACCTAGTTCATAAAAAATTTAAAAAAAATGATGACGTAAGGCTTGTATCAATTTCTGTTTACCCTGAGTATGACACTCCAGATGTATTGAAAGAGTATGCCTCGCAGTACGATGCCGACACTGAAAAGTGGCTTTTCCTTACTGGAGACGAAAGCTCTGTTAAAAATATTATCAAGGATGGGTTTAAAATTGGTGATTTTGAAGAAATTATCTTTCATAGTGAAAAATTTGCACTTGTCGATAAAAATGGAACTATCAGAGCTTATTACAATGGCATGAAATCAGAGGATATGAAACAACTTAAAAAAGACATCAATGCATTGTTAAAGCAGGACGCATGACTAATAAAGATAATTTTTGGCTAAAAATTATCTACATTGTCTCCGTTGTTATTTCAGCAGCGGTCGCTTTCTTGATACTTGGTCCTAGACCAGAAGGAGTTAATGGCTCCCTTGATGTTTCTCTTCTTCCTACTGTTAACGCCAGCCTTAACGCTTTCACAACTCTATTGTTGATTGTTGGATATTTTCTGATCATTAAAAGAAAAAGAAGCTTGCATAAAAATACTATGCTTGTTGCGTTTGGAACCTCAGGTGCTTTTCTTGTTTCCTATATCATTTATCATTGGTTTAAAGCGGGTCCAAAATCATATGCTGGAGATTTCGCATTGCTTTATTATTTTATTTTAATTAGTCACATTATTTTAGCAGCGTTAATAATACCTTTGGCGCTTTTAACACTTTATAGGGGTTGGACAGATAACCTAAAACTTCATAGAAAGATTGCAAAAATAACTCTTCCTCTTTGGTTATATGTGTCTGTTACCGGAGTTGTGATCTATGTAATGTTATATTGAACCAGATTCGTATTGTTAATCATATAGTTGTTCATTCTATAATCTTTCAGTAAGTTTCAAGCACTACTAAAAAGAGTAATTCTTGACAAAAAAAACTTCATATTCGCCGACTCAGGTTGCAAAATATTTAGCTTCCGCTCCTAAAGCAGTTAAAACCTACATTACTGACCTTGAAGAGCAGATCAGTAATCTTTCTCAAATTGGACTAGCGCTTTCTAAAGAGCGAGATATGTCTAAACTACTTGAGATGATCCTGCTTGAGGCTAAAAGAATCTCAAATTCGGACGGCGGTACTTTATATATGATGACAGATGATAAAAGATTGAAATTTGAAATAATGATGACCGATTCACTTAATTTTCACATGGGGGGGACCTCAGGCGAGGACATACCTTTTTATCCAGTGAAGCTTTATGACGATGATGGAGAGCCAAATAATACTATGGTCGCTGCTTACGTAGGACTAACTGGAGAGACAGTAAATATTGAAGATGCCTACAAAGCTGATGGCTTTGATTTTTCTGGCACAAAAATGTTTGATGAAAAAACTGGATACCATTCAAAATCTTTTTTGACAGTCCCTCTAAAAAATCATGAAGATGAGATCATTGGAGTGCTTCAGCTTCTTAACGCTCAAACTAGCAAAAATAAGAAAATAATTGAATTTACCGGTGAAATACAGGGAAAGGTTGAAGCTCTTGCAAGTCAAGCTGCTGTTGCAATAACCAATAAAAACCTAATCAAAGACCTTGAAAACCTATTTGAGTCGTTCATAAAGCTTATCGCATCAGCAATTGATGCAAAGTCACCTTATACAGGTGGTCATTGTGAACGTGTTCCGGAAATTACAATGATGCTAGCAGAGGCTGTTCATGAAACGAATTCTGGACCGTTTGCTGATTTTAAACTCACAGATCAGGAGATGTATGAATTGAAAATTGCAGCATGGCTCCATGATTGCGGTAAAGTTGCAACCCCAGAATTTGTTGTAGATAAATCAACAAAGCTTGAAACAATATATGATAGAATTCATGAAGTTGAAACGCGATTCGTTGTCTTACAACGCGATTATGAAATAAAAAAATTAAAGACTGAGTTGTCAATTGAACGCGACTCCTCACTTACTATTAAAGAAAAGAAAGAAAGAATCCGCGCCCTTCAAAACGATTACAAAAAAATGATTCGTAAGATTAAAAAAGAACTTCTTTTTGTTAAAGAATCAAATATTGGTGGTGAGTTTATGTCCGATGATAAAAAACAGAAAATTCATGATATATCAAAGTATCGTTGGAAACCTAATGGTAAAATGCAAAATTTTCTTTCTGAAGACGAGATATATAATTTAACAATACCTAGAGGAACGCTTACCCCTGAAGAGCGTCAAGTAATAAATGATCATATCGTTGTTACTATAAACATGCTGGATGAATTGCCATACCCAAAACATTTGAGAAACATACCAGAATTTGCAGGTGGGCACCATGAAAAGCTGGATGGTACAGGTTATCCAAAAGGCCTAACTAAGAATGAGATGTCTGTTCAAGCTCGTATTATGGCTATTGCAGATATTTTTGAGGCATTAACTGCCAGAGATAGGCCATACAAAAAAGGAAAAACACTTAGTCAGGCTATGAGAATTTTAGGCTTTATGAAAGATGATGCGCATATCGATGTTGATCTTTTTGATATTTTTGTAAAGAAAAAAATCTACATGAAGTACGCTAAAGGTTTTTTAGAGCCAGAACAAATAGATGAAGTAACCCTTTAGAATTAGTTCTAAACTATGACCTTTGAAATATTATTTGTTTTAGGGCTTATTGCTTTAGCCTTCGTTCTCTTCATATCCGAAAGATTTAGTTTAGACGTAACTGCTTTATTGATATTATCCATTCTTTTCGTTGGTGGATTTTTGACTGTTGAAGAAGCAATCTCAGGTTTTGCTAATCCAGCTGTAATTACAATTGCTTTGCTTTTTATCTTAAGCCAGGGGTTGCAAAAAACCAGAATCCTAGAATATCTCATTGTTAGAATCAACAAACTAGTATCTCAGTCAAAAACTTTAGGCCTAGGAGTATATCTTTTTACGATTGCATGCGCAAGTGCGCTAATGAATAATACAGCTATTGTTGCTGTATTTATGCCTGTTACTGTACGCTTAGCACATCAATATCACATGAGCCCATCAAAGCTTTTAATTCCGCTAAGCTATGCTGCAATAATGGGGGGAACTCTTACTTTAGTTGGCACATCAACAAACTTAATTGTTAATTCAATTTTTATTGAAAATGGAGGTGCGTCGCTAGGTATGTTCGAATTTGCAAAATACGGATGGATTACGTTAATAGTAGGTCTTATATACGTACTTTGGATTGCCCCTAAAATCTTACCTTCGCGAACAGTTACTTCAAGTTTGACCCAAAGTTACCATATGGCAGGATACTTAACGGAAATGAAAATCTCAGAAGAATCACCTTTAGTTGGATCTACTTTGCAAGAAAGAAACGTTAATCAAAGCTACGATATTATTGTTCTTGACATTCAGCGCGATGGAAGGTTGATAACCTACAACGTTGGCAGGCAAAAACTTACAGCTGGTGATATACTTTTTGTAAAAGGCTCACTCGAAAGTTTTTTGCGCATGAAGGAAGTGGAAAAAGTAACTCTATTGACAGATGAGAAATTAACTCAATCTGAACTAGAACAAGATGATAATATTCTTGTTGAATGTATGCTAACAGATCAGTCTGACATTGTTGGAAAAACTCTTAGGCAGGCAAATTTTAGAAAAAGATTTGGCGCTTTCATTCTAGCTATAAGAAGAGAGGGTTTGATCATAAGAGAAAAAATCGCTCATGTTGTTCTACACACCTATGATACGCTTCTAGTATATGGAGGAAAAAGAAAGATATCAGATCTTTCCAGAAGAGGAAAGTTTATTCTTATGGGAGAATTACAAGCAGATTTGGTAAAAGTTAGATTCTGGTGGATAAGTATACTGTCCATTATTTTGACAATCCTTCTTGCTGCTCTTGGGTTTGTGCCAATCATAAAGGGCGCATTAGTTAGCTCAGTTGTTTTGATGATGTTTGGAGTTTTATCACCAAATGAGGCGTATGAATCCATCCATTGGCAGGTTATAATTTTAATTGCTGCTTTGATTCCACTAGGTATTGTTATCCAATCCTCTGGAACAGCTGCTTACATTGCAAACGCCATTACAAATTATGTGGATAACTTTTCTGATGACTCCAAACCGTATGTTTTATTTGCTTTAATATATTTTGTTACGATGGTGATGACCGAGGTTTCTTCAAACACAGCAACAGCAATTATTATGACGCCTATTGTCATTGCTATTACTGGAGAGATGCAGGTTGATCCTAGACCATTTATTTTTGGAGTTTGTTTCGCGTCATCTGCTTCATTTAGCACTCCTGTAGGATATCAGACAAATCTAATGGTATATGGTCCAGGTGGTTATAAATTCTCAGACTATTTACGAGTCGGAATTCCTCTAGCGGTCATATTTTGGGTGTTGGCTATTTTAATCATTCCTATTATTTGGCCGTTTTAAAAGCTTTTAAAGAAATAATTTTAAAGTTTTTAGTACATAATGGCTGAACAAGACAAAAGAAAAACACGTTTACAAGCATTTACAAATGACCCTTTTATGTCAATGTGGCGCTTGGCAGTACCAATAATGATTAGTATTGGTATTCAAACACTATACACCCTCATCGATATGATTTACATTGGAAGGCTAGGAGGTGATGCAATAGCCGCAGTTGCATTTAATATGCCAATCTTCTTTTTTATAATGGGTCTTTCTTTTGGTCTTGGAAATGGTGTAACAGCATCTATTGCAAGATTTATTGGCTCAAGTGACAAAGCAAATGCTGACAACTCAGCTGAACATGCAGTTGCCATGGGAGCTTTAATTAGTTTGATTTTGACTGTTTCAGGATTGCTTTTTGGAAAGAATATTCTATTATTTATTGGTTGTACTGATGATATACTCCCACTTGCATGGGATTATTTAAAAGTAAGTTGTTATGGTTTATCCTTTGGTATATTTTCAGGGTTCTTTAGGTCGATTCTTGCTGGTGAGGGGGAAATGAAGCTTCCTATGATTGTAGCTGGATTAGGCACCGTTTTAAATACCATTCTTGACCCTATTTTCATCTTTTACATGAAATTAGGAGTGGCTGGAGCTGCATGGGCTACAACAATGAGTCAAATTGTTGTTTTCTTTGTATTTATATATATGCTTTTTGTTAAGCGTCATACCTATGTTCGGTTTAGGCTTAAGGATTTTTCATTTTCATCCTACATAATATATGACATCATAAAAGTTGGGATTCCTGTGTCAATGTCTATGGTTGTTATGTCTGTAGGTCAACTAGTTTTTAATAGACTTTTAGTAAATTTTTCAACTGATGCTGTAGCTGCATATCAAATTGGTGGGCGTTTGGATATGATCGTATTCTTGCCTATTTTTGGTATTGCATCTGCATTGACTACAATTATTGGTATGTTTTACGGTGCCAAAGAGTTTGATAAAATAAAATCAATATCATTTTACGGGATCAAAAGCTCCTTGCTTATAACAAGTATATCATCTGTTTTTCTATTTATTTTTGCGCCTAGTGTTGTTAAAATTTTTACTGCAGATTTGCAAATTCAAAATATCTCAATCGACTATTTAAGGATAATGTCTCTTATGTTCCCCTTTATTTCTGTGGGATTGACAATTGGAAGGATTCTTCAGGGGTTAGGACGTGGCATGCCATCACTCATAATTACGATAGTACGCGTGATTGGATTGGCAGGACCATTGGCCTATTACTTCACATTTGTCTTAGATAAGCCAGTAGAATGGATTTGGTATAGTATGTTTGTTTCAGGTATTTTAGCTACTACGATTTCAGTAACCTGGCTAACAATAGCCTTTAAAAAGTTTAAAAATTTTGGAGTACTTGAAACATGAGCCTCGCAAAAAAAAATAACATTGAGGATTATTTATCTCAAAATAAAGAATGGAAATATCAGAACAATTGTATTTCGAGAAACTTTTCTTTTAACACATATATGGACAGTATCAACTTTGTCGTATCTTTGGCTGAAATTGCTGAACAGCAAAATCATCATCCTGATTTAAGCATTGGCTGGTGTTCAGTAACGGTGCAATTTACCTCCCATGATCAAGGCGGAGTCACAGAGCAATGTCTAATAATGTCAAGGCTTACAGAAGAATTATATAGATAACACCTTGAAAATACTTTATTATTTTATTTTCCCAATCTTGTCCTCTATTTCCTTATCACAAAACTACGTTGAAAATAAAAATAGAATGAAAGCTTTTGAAGCAAACGATCTTCCAATTATTGATGGAGAGGTTATTAATGACCCAGCTTGGAAAAGCATTCTTTCAGCCTCAGGATTTGTTCAACAATCACCTGATGAGGGTAAGTCAGCTACTGAAAAAACTGAAGTTAAAATTATGTTCTCTGATAAAAATATGTATCTGGCAGTAATATGTTATCATAACGATCCTGAAAACATAATGATCTTAGACGCACGTAGAGACTCACCTCTTGATGATATGGATAGCTTTATTTTTATTATTGATACGTTTAATGACAATCAAAATGGATACGCTTTTGGTACCAATGCTGCCGGCATTGAATACGATGCACAAATTACTAAAGGTGGCGAGGGAGGATCTATGAGTCGCAGATTTTCCGCAGGAGCTGTTGGAGGCTATAATATCAATTGGGATGCCTCTTGGAGCGTGAAATCCTTAATTGGTGACTTTGGGTGGAGTGCTGAGTTTGTTATTCCTCTTAAAACATTACGATACAGTTCAAAACCAGATCAACTTTGGGGTATTAATTTTCAAAGAGTAATCAGTAGCAACCAGGAAAAAGCACATTGGTCACAAATTTCACGACAATTTACAGTTAACAGGTTGATTTCTGCTGGAAAATTAGAAGGGGTGAAAATACCGCTTTCTAAGAGTATAAAGTTCATTCCTTACGCTCTAGGACAGGTCAATAGCGTAAATGATTCATCAAAGACAAATTCAAATGACAATGACTTAGGTTTTGATGGAAAGGTAAACCTTGGATCTGCTCTCACCCTCGATTTCACCTATAACACTGATTTTGCCCAAGCTGAAGCAGATGAGCAGCAGATAAATCTTGATCGATTCAGCCTCTTTTTTCCTGAGAAAAGAGCATTTTTCCTCGAAAATGCTGGCCTTTTTTCTATTGGAGAGTCAACCAGGGGCGGCTCTGAGCTATCAATGTTTTTTAGTCGCAGAATTGGTATTGATGAAATTGGACAGCAAATACCAATAACCGCTGGCGGTCGACTTACCGGAACATTTTCTGATATGCGAGTAGGTTTGCTATCAATGAGTACTAAATCAGAAGATTTTTCGATTGTTAGATTAAAAAAAGAAATGCCTAACAGGACATTTTTTGGAGGTATGGTAACAAACCTAAATGACCTAAGTACTTCAGGTTACTCAAATCAAGTTTATGCGCTGGATGGTCAGCTTGGCATAGGAGAAATAAGTCAAATTGATGGTTTTATGGCAATATCCAAAACTCCCAACCTAAGCAATGATAAAGCGTATTCATATCGCCTTAGCGCCAGCAGGAGCGCTCAAGCCGTTCAAACTGTAATGTCATATACTGAAATTGGTGAAAATTTTAATCCTGAAATGGGATTTTTAAAACGGTCAGGAGGATATAGAAAATGGTCTGGTAGAATTTTTACGAGACTTAGACCAGATAATTCATTTGGAGTCTTGGAAGTTAGGCCTCACATCAATTACGATGGATTTTGGAAGCTAGATGGTTTTCATCAGTCAGGTAGATGGCATATTGACAACCACTTGCAATTTAGATCAGGTTATGAAATTCACACTGGAGTAAATCTCACTAAAGAAGGTCTTACAGAAAATTTCGATATTTATCCATCCAAAAATATTACCGTGCCTGCCTCAACTTATGACCATGTTGAAGCTCAACTATATTTTACAACACCCTCAACGGATAGAATTAGCTTTAGCGTAATGACCTATATTGGTGGTTTTTTTGGAGGGGATAGAATAAAAAGTACCCCCAAAATTAGAATGAGTTTCGGAGATAAGTTTAATTCTGAGTTTAGTTATAATTACAATCAGGTGAAACTTCCGCAAGGAAGTTTCGAAACTTATTTATCGCGTGCTAGACTGACATATGCATTTTCTCCAAGTATGTACCTCCAAGCGCTTTTACAATACAACAATCAATCTGGTGTAAGTTCAATTAATTGGAGATTTATTATTCAGCAATCTGCCGGGTCTGGCCTTTATCTTGTCTACAATCAAACAGAGGATTACGATGGCATACCAATAGAATCTAAATCAAGATCCTTCATTTTAAAATACAGTCAGCTCTTTGATCTAAGATAACTCAATATCATCTAATTTAAAAAAAG
>MDSZ01124770.1_pt1 | contig 24508 bp, 17 predicted proteins | sample 811201 | NCBI WGS metagenome assembly MDSZ01 (sample SAMN05326647, study PRJNA326480) | marine metagenome | isolation source: seawater | place: Indian Ocean: North | collected 2010
TAATAATTCTGGTCATCCAGGTGGTTCGCTAGGATGTGTAGAATTTTTTACTGCATTATACTTCAAGGTTATGAATCATAATTCTGATTTTAATATGGATGGAATTAATGAGGATTTATTCTTTTTGTCTAATGGGCATATATCTCCTGTTTTTTATTCTATTCTCGCAAGATCAGGTTATTTTAATGTAAGTGAGTTATCGACTTTTAGAAAAATTGATAGTCGATTGCAAGGCCATCCTACAACGCATGAAAAACTTGAAGGTGTTAGAATTGCATCTGGATCATTAGGTCAAGGTTTGTCAGTGGCAATTGGAGCTGCTCTAAGCAAGAAACTTAATAATGATAAATGTATAGTTTATTCATTACATGGAGACGGTGAACTGCAAGAGGGTCAAATATGGGAAGCTCTAATGTATGCTTCTGCTAACAAAGTAGATAATCTAATTTCAACTATTGATTATAATAAGAAGCAAATTGATGGATCAATTAATGATGTACTTCCTTTGGGTAATTTAAAGAAAAAATTAGAATCATTTGGCTGGATTGTATTAGAAGAATTGAAGGGAAATGACTTGCAATCAGTTATTAATATACTTGAATGCGCTAAAGGAAAAGTAGGTGATAATAAGCCGGTAGCTATTTTACTACATACTGAAATGGGTAATGGAGTTGATTATATGATGGGTACGCATAAGTGGCATGGATCCGCTCCAAATGATGAACAATTAATAACTGCACTGCAACAAAATGAAGAGACTTTAGGTGATTATTAAACGACATATAATTATATTATTTATAGGGTTGATGCTTTTACCTAGCTCAGATTTACTTTATGCACAAAGTAATCCTATTGAGAAAAGTAGAGTATTATTTATTTTTGACGCTTCGCAATCAATGCTAAGTAGATGGCAAAGTGGAAGAAAAATTGATGTTGCGAAAAGAATGTTAAACTCAATGATGGATAGTTTAAAAAACATTCCTGACTTAGAAGTAGCCTTGCGTGTTTATGGTCATCAAAGCAACTATCCTCCGCAAGATTGTAATGACACAAAATTAGAGATTGATTTTGTTCCTGCTAATCTTGCTGCAGATAAAGTTAAAACTAAATTAAGTATGATTAGGGCAAAAGGAACAACTCCTATTGCTAAAGCTCTTGAAGAAGGTGCAAAAGATTTTCCAAATAATGAATATAGAAATATTGTTATATTAATAACTGATGGTAAGGAAGAGTGTGATATGGATCCCTGTTCAATATCTCGATTGTACCAAAGAAAAGGTATCATACTAAAACCCTTTGTAATTGGAATTGGATTAGATAATGAATGGAAGAAAAGCTTTGACTGCGTAGGGTCTTTCTTTGATGCTTCAAAAGAAAAAGAATTTATAAATATTCTAAATATAGTTATATCTCACATTAAAAACAATACGACAACTCAAGTAAATTTGCTTGATATAGAAGGTTATCCAACAGAAACAAATATTAACCTCACATTTTACGACAATTTCAGTGGAGTGCAGAAATATAATTTCATTCACACTTTGAATAATAAAGGGAATCCTGACACTTTAATTATTGACCCTGTGCTATCATATAAAGTGATTGCGCATACAATACCAAAAGTTGAATCTGAAATAATAAAATTAACTGCAGGATCCCATAATATTATACCAATAAATGCGGCACAAGGAGAATTAGAAATAAAAATGAATTCAAAAACTCTATATTCCTTTGTCATTAAAAAAGCTGGTAAAAATGAAACAATCAACCTACAAAAGATTAATGCAAAAGAAAAATATTTAATTGGTAAATATGATATAGAATTATTTACACTGCCAAGAATGTATTTTAAGGACGTAGATATAGAGCAAAGTAGTACTACCACTTATTCTATCCCGGAATCTGGAACTTTAAACGTCTTACTTCCTTCAAAAGGCTATGGTGGTATATATGAGCAAAAAGAAGATGAATTAGAATTAATTTACAAATTTAATGGAGAGGAAGATCGTTATCGGTTAGACATCCTTCCGGGAAAATATAAAATCATATTTAGATCTAAAAAAGCAAAAAAATCACTTTATACAAAAATTGAAGAAATAAGAATAAAATCTGGTGAATCTAAAATTATTAAAATGTATTAATTATGGAAATGAAAGACACGCGTTCAGGATTTGGAGATGGCCTAACGGAATTAGGAAAAAGAAATAATCAAGTAGTTGCTTTATGCGCTGACTTAACTGGCTCATTAAAGATGAACGAATTTAAGAATAATCATCCGGAAAGATTTTTTCAGATTGGTATAGCTGAAGCAAATATGATGGGTATAGCAGCTGGTTTGACTATTGGGGGCAAAATACCTTTTACTGGAACATTTGCAAATTTCTCAACATCCAGAGTGTATGATCAAATTAGACAATCAATAGCTTATTCTGATAAAAATGTAAAAATCTGCGCCTCACACGCAGGGGTTACTCTTGGAGAAGATGGAGCAACTCATCAGGTTTTAGAAGATATAGGGATGATGAAGATGCTACCTAATATGACTGTTATAAATCCATGCGATTACAATCAAACAAAAGCTGCAACTATTGAGATAGCAAATCATATAGGTCCAGTTTATTTAAGATTTGGTAGACCGAAAGTGCCTAACTTTACTCAAAAAGATCAAGAATTTAAGATCGGAAAAGCTATAACAATGAAAAATGGAACAGATATTACCATTATAGCTACTGGTCATCTTGTTTGGGAAGCATTAGAAGCAGTAAAAGAATTAAATAAAAGAAATATCTCTGTAGAATTAATTAATATTCATACTATTAAACCATTAGACAATACAGCGATAATAAATTCAGTCAAAAAAACAAGATGCGTGGTAACTGCAGAAGAGCATATGTTAAATGGAGGTTTAGGTGATAGTGTTGCGCAACTTTTAAGCAGAAAGCTTCCAGTACCATTAGAAATGGTAGGTGTAAATGATACGTTTGGTGAAAGCGGAACACCAAGGCAGTTAATGGAAAAATATGGATTAACTTGTTCGGATATTTTAAACGCAGCAGAACTTGTGTTGAAAAGGAAAGAATTTTAACTTTTTAATTTATTTTAATATATATTAATTATTTAATGAAAAAAATAGGTTTCTTATTCTTAATCTCATTTCTTTTCTTTTTTATAGCGCAAGTAGTTTGGACTATTACTCTTTTTCTTGAACTTCCGTTATTTGGAAGTAATTTCTTAGAAGATTTATTTGTAGGCAGTCTATTTAGCGCATGTTCAGTTTTTGGACTAATAGCTAGCATTAAATTATACAATAAAGGAGATTAAAAAAAAACAATACATGAGTAACATTAAGGAAAAGTTTAAAAAAGTGCAAGCACAAACATTTCCATATCCATCATGTCTTGAAGTACAATCCGCAACTGGCAGTTATATCTATGATAAAAAAGGGAAAAAATATCTTGATTTTGTTGCTGGAGTTTCAGCAACTACATTAGGGCATTCACATCCCAAAATAATTAAAGGTATAAAGGATCAGCTAGATAAGTATGCTCATGTTATGGTATACGGAGAATACATACAAGAACCACAATATAAGTTAGCCGAATTATTGGCAAATAATCTACCCGATAGTCTAAGTACAACCTATTTTGTAAATTCAGGAACAGAAGCTATTGAGGGTGCGATAAAATTATCAAAAAGAGCAACAGGAAAAACTGAGATTATTTCTTGTATTGGCTCCTATCATGGAAGTACACAGGGGTCTCTTAGTGTTATTGGATCGGAAAAGAAAAAGACTAATTATAGACCATTGATTCCTGAATGCAATTTAATGGAATTTAATAAGGTTGAAGATTTAAAACTAATTACTAACAAAACAGCTGCTGTAATTATTGAACCAATACAGGGTGCAACTGGATTCATTGTTGCAGAAAATAATTTTCTAGTTGAACTTAGGGATAAGTGTAATCAAACAGGAACCATACTTATCTTTGATGAGATACAAAGTTGCTTTGGTAGAACCGGGCATCTATTTGCATTTGAATACTACAAGGTTCTGCCTGATATTATCTGCATTGCAAAAGGAATGGGTGGCGGAATGCCTATAGGGGCTTTTATTAGCTCATGGAAGTTGATGAATCTATTAACCTTTAATCCGCAATTAGGTCACATTACAACCTTTGGTGGTCATCCTGTAAATTGTGTTGCATCGAGAATCACATTAGAAATCTTACTATCTACAAATATTATTGATGATGTCGAAGAAAAAGAAAAATTATTTAGAAAGTATCTAAAACATCCTAAAATTATAGAAATTAGAGGTAAAGGATTAATGCTTGCTGTAGAGTTTGATGATGAAGAAATAGCAAAGAATGTAGTTGAAAAATCATTAGACAATGGTTTAATTCTATTTTATTTCTTATTTACCAAGAAAGCAATTAGAATAACTCCACCTTTAACTATTAGTAAAGAAGAAATAAAAAAAGGTTGTGAGATAATTATAAATACTATAAATAATGATTAATATATATTTTATAAAATTATTTCTTGCCTTATTGTTCTTACCATCTATTTTGTTTTGTCAAAATCAAACGGTAGGATTGTTTCAATACGACTCTGATGCTTATAATGGATATACTCTTTTTTCACCTGACGAAGGGACGTATCTAATTGATAATTGTGGTAAGCTAACTCATTCTTGGCAAAGTAATTTTAATACCGGAAATTCTGTTTATCTTTTAGATGACGGTAGTTTATTACGTACATGTAGAATTCAAAGCACTACATTTTCTGGAGGAGGAAGTGGAGGTAGAGTAGAAAAGCGAGATTGGAATAATAATTTACTATGGAGTTATAATTTTTCAAATTCTACTTACCATCAACATCATGATATAGAGCCCTTGCCAAATGGAAATATACTTATACTATGCTGGGAGAGAAAATCATTTCTAGAAGCAATTAATTCCGGAAGAGACTCATCAGCAATTATTGATGATGAATTATGGTCAACTTATATCTTAGAGATTGAGCCAATAGGTTCTAATTCCATTAATATTGTATGGGAGTGGCGTCTTTGGGATCACTTGGTTCAAGAATTTGACAGTACAAAAAATAACTATGGATCTGTTGGTGACCATCCTGAATTACTAGATATTAATTTTTATACTGGAAACGGAAGGAAAGATTGGCTTCACTGTAACTCTATAGATTACAATGAAAATCTAGATCAAATTATTATTAGCTCAAGGAAATTATCAGAGATTTACATAATTGATCATAGCACTACAACTAATGAAGCCGCTGGCCACTATGGTGGTATATCAGGAAAAGGAGGAGATTTGCTCTATAGATGGGGAAACCCTAAATCTTATAAAAATGGAACTATATCTGACCAAAAACTTTTTGGACAACATGATGCCCATTGGATTAGTGAAGATTTTAAAGATGGGGGTAAAATTATGATTTTTAATAATGGTCAAGGTAGACTTTATAGTTCAATTGATATTATTAGTCCAACTATAGATATAAATGGTGATTATGTTATAAATAATAATACGTTTAGTCCTGATTCGGCAGAATGGTCTTACACAGATCCGAACCCTCAAGATTTTTATTCTTCTTATATATCTGGCTGTCAAAGATTACCTAATGGAAATACATTAATATGTGACGGTGCTCATGGAACTTTTTTTGAGATTGATTCTTTAAATAATATAGTCTGGAAATATATCAATCCGATTATAAACACAGGTCCAATTGCTCAAGGAGATTCTATACCATCTTCAAATAATGGATGGGGGAATGCTACGTTTAGATGCACTAGATATTCTCCAAGTTTTACTGGATTTATAGGTAAAGATTTGACGCCAATCTCTGAGATAGAAATTAACCCCTTACCATCAAATTGTGAAATGACTTTATCATTATCAAATAAGTTAGAGACTGAAGAAAAAAAATTATTATATATTACAGATATATTAGGAAAGAAGATTGATACTGTTAAGAAAAATATGCTTCTATTATATATTTACAGTAATGGTTATATTGAAAAGAAAATTGTAATAGATTAGTTATAAATCATTACTAAATAAATGATATAAAATAAAGCCTGTTGTGGCTGCAAGACATCCTTTTAACCATCCATACTCAGTTAAGTTTATATTAAAGGTTTCTTGAACCCATGATAGAACTGCAAACATAATACCAAATGCAGAAATATATAACCATATATTTTTTTTCATTTTAAATTATTTTAGTTAATAATTGATGCATTATCATTAGTTTTTATTAATCAACATTGGTACAAAGGAAAAATCTCCATGCTTTGTAATTTTATTATCCTTTTCCGAAATTCTTTCTAATAGTGTCATTTGTTGAGTATCGCCATCTCCAATTGGAGCAACTAGCTTACCTCCAATTTTAAGCTGTTTAATTAAAGCATCTGGAATAAAAGGTGCTCCGCATGTAATAATGATTTTATCAAATGGAGCAAATTTGGGAAGTCCTTTATACCCATCTCCATATATACACATACATTTATAACCAATACTTGGAAGAAAATTCTTGGTTTTTTTAAAAAGTTCTTTTTGCCTTTCAATTGTATAAACATCTGCCTCTAGCTCAATAAGAACCGCCGCTTGGTAGCCGGATCCAGTACCAATCTCAAGAACCTTATCATAAGGCTTTAAATTAAGAAGATGGGTCTGAAAAGCAACAGTATATGGCTGAGAAATAGTTTGTCCGGAACCTATAGGAAATGCTTTATCTAGATAAGCAAATTTCAGAAATGCATTATCCATAAATAGGTGTCTAGGTATTTTTTTTATCGCATTAAGTATCTTAACATCATTTATCCCTCGATTCTGTATAGTATCTACTAATTTTTTTCTTAATCCCTTATGCTGATAGCTATCTACCATAAAAATAAATGTATCTTTGAATTACTTTACAAAAGACAGAATAAAAAAGATGTTTCTTGCAATTTTTATTAATAAAAATTACACATTAAATTGTTAAAAGAATGAAATTTGTTTTTCCTCTTGTTATATTAATTTGGTTTTTGACATCTTGTGAAAAGAAAAATGAAAACATTATTCCGTCTTATATACAGATCAATAATATAAGTTTAAATAATTCTGAAGAAACACATAACATAACCGATGCGTGGGTGTATATTAATGATAATCTTCAAGGGGTATACGAACTCCCTGCTCATTTTCCAGTTCTACATACTGGTGATCAAAAAATTAGAATCAAAGGTGGTATTAAAGTTAATGGAATTGCATCTACTAGAATCCCTTACCCTTTTTATGAATCATTTATTGATACTATTAATCTCGTATTGGATAGTACTGTTATTTTTGATACAATAAAATTAAACTACTTTGATAATACAGAATATGGATTTTATGAAGATTTTGAAAGTATTGGTTTTGATTTTATAAGCTCTGGTGTTAGTGATACAAATTTGAACATTGTAACTGACAGTACAGGAAATAGAATGGGATATGCAATTATAGAAGATCCATTTCTTACATTTGAGGCCTCCACAACTAAATTAGAGAACCTTCCGCAAGCAGGAGCAAATGTATTTCTAGAACTAGATTATAAATCAACTGAAGATTTTCAGATAGGAGTTTATACTGCTTTTTCTGAGACAGTAGTGCAAAAAGAAATTATGCAATTATTTGCAAAAGATGAATGGAATAAAATATATATCAACCTAACCAACACGATTTCAGAAGGTATTGGAGCTTCGTACTTTAAGGTGTATGTAGGGATGCAAAAACCAAGTTCATCTCAAAAAGCAGAACTTTATTTCGATAACTTTAAAATCATTTATTAAAAAATTAGATATGAAAAATATAACAGTATTAGGAGCAGGAACTATGGGAAATGGAATAGCTCAAGTTTTCTCTCAAAATGAATATAATGTAAAATTAGTTGATCTTTCTGAAGATGCTTTAAAAAAAGCTTTATCTACCATAGAAAGAAATTTAGATCGTATGATAAAGAAAGAGAAAATTACAGCTCAAGAAAAAGAATTAGCGCTAAAACATATCATGACTACAACGAATATTAATGAAGGTGTTCAAGATGCAGAACTAGTAATTGAAGCGGTTAGTGAAAATTCTGATCTAAAGTTTAAAATATTTAAAAACTTGGATAATATATGTGATAAGGAGACGATACTTGCAACAAACACATCTTCCATATCAATTACAGATATTGCAGATGCTACTAATAGAAAAGAAAATGTAATAGGTATGCATTTTATGAATCCTGTTCCGATAATGAAGTTGGTTGAAGTTATTAGAGGCAAGCAAACTTCTAACTCAACGACTGAGAAAATCATGAAACTATCCAAAGAGCTTGGAAAAGTTCCAGTTGAAGTTAATGACGCTCCTGGATTTGTTGCTAATCGTATTCTTATGCCAATGATAAATGAAGCAATACATACCTTAAATGAGAAAGTCTCAGGAGTAGAAGAGATTGATACGGTAATGATACTTGGAATGTCTCATCCAATGGGGCCATTACACTTAGCTGACTTTATAGGGCTTGATGTATGCCTTTCAATATTAGAGGTCATGCACGAAGGATTTAATGATGTTAAGTATGCTCCCTGTGAGTTATTAGTTGATATGGTAAATAATGGAAAGTTAGGGGTTAAAACAAAAGAGGGTTTCTATGACTACTCATTAGGTCTAAAAGAGAAATTTGTTTCTAGTAGATTTAAAAAATAAAAAAGGAATCTTGATTAATAAATATCTAAATACATTCCTGGTTTATTAAGTATTTTCTCAATACAACAATCTTCTTTATTGTTAATAGGATCATATTTTGCTTTTAACTTAATCTTTGTTTTATTCTTAGGATTTATATTATGACCTATTACAATAGATTTCCAAAAGACAGTATTTAGGGAGCTGGTATATTCTTTTAATAAATCATTAACGGTCACTCCTGTTTCCTTGTGAATTAATTTAATGAGTATTAAACCATCTTTAGTATATAAATTCTTTATTCTTTCTTCAAACTCTTTAAAAAGACTCTTCTTAACTCTCTTTAGTTGCTTTCTTTTCTTTCTTTTTCCTAAATTTTCTGTTGCACTATCAATACTATCCAGTTTATGTCTTAAGGTTTTTGCATAAGGATAAACTTTAATAACTCGATTTCTTAGTCGAAGAAAATCCCTCTTCTTTTTCCGATTTGATTGATCTATACAAAGACAATCATCTTTAGCTGATACATTCACTTGTTTTAAAATAATGTCTTCTTTATCAAGAAAAAAATTAATAGTTAAATCTTTATCTAAATCAATGAATGTCTTTTTTCTCTTATAGGATGTGGCATTTATAATCAACTCATACTTTCCTTCTGCTAATTTAATGTTGTATTTTTCGCTATACGGGTCAACAGTAGAACCATAAAAAGTCTTAGAATCGTAAACTTCAGCTTGATGAATTTCTTGTGTTAAAGTATCTTTACTGTAGCTATCTATAATATAACCGCTAATAGAATATTTCTTTTGACTTAGCAGGGTGGTTGATGAGAAAATACTTAAGATTGCGAAAATTGTAACCCACCTCATCTTGAGATTATTTTAAAATAACCTTCTCTTTTATAACTTCCTCATCTGTATTAATTTCAATAAAATATGCTCCCTTTGCATATGTATTTAAACTAATCTTCTTAAAGTAATATCCATTAACTATACTTATATTCTCTTTTAAAACAACATCTCCTGAGATATTAATAATTTTTATTACAACATTCTTAATATCTAGTTGTTTAAAATCTATATTTACAATATCATTAGTAGGATTAGGATAGATGTTTATATTATCAAAATCATAATCAAATATAGAGCTAGGTATGTCAGTTACTGTAAAATATGCAGTATCTGATTGACACCCATTGGCATCTGAAGAAACAACCCAATATTGACCATTTACTTGTGGTGTAATAATCATTGAAGTCTCTCCTGTACTCCATAAATAAGTATATGGCATTATACCATTTGTATTTAAGGCTTGTAAATCGAAACCGATCTGATTTATTGTTGTTTGAAGATCGATTACATTTAGAGTTGTAACTACAACGCTGTCGCAACCATTAAGGTCAACTAATACATTGGTATATACGCCGGGTAAACTGTATGATGAATTTCCTACAATATAAGAATCACCATTACATATAGTAACTGGATTCTGTATGACATTTTGTGGAAAAACTGTTAATGTTGTTGTTATAACGCTATCACAAGACCCAGTGTTTGAGACAGTGTCAATATAGACTCCTGGAGAAGTATAGGTATTACCTCCTATTGAATATGAATTTCCAGCACATATCTCAACAGACTGATTACCAAAAAGCAACTGTCCGGGAATAACATGAGCAGTAACAGGAGCATATTCAGATATGCAATTCTCTTGAATCTCAATATTATAATAATAATACCAGTTATCCTGTGTTGAGGTAATGTTTGCCCCACTAAATGATAATGCACTACCGATCAATAATGGAAAATTTGATCCACTAGTGTTTCTATATAATCCAGAATTGACTCCATTAACTCCTAACTGTAAATCATTGCCAACTGGTATATTAAAATCAAAATATAATGTTTGTTGGCCAGAAACAACTGAGAGAGTTGTGTCATCAAGCACAGTTCCGTTGTTATCTCTAAGTTCGAAGGTAACTGTATTAGGAATGTCAGCATACACCGTAGCAGAAACTAACTTACAGGCCTTATATGAATCAAAAATCATGTGTCGATTACCATAATAAAATCCTCCATTCCCAATTGTATTATCTGATGGCCCTCCATATATCGACTGACCTCCAACTTCCCTTACATAATATGTAGTAGTGGTTGATAAAGGTGGAGTGTTAAAAGTGGTGCCAGTGTAAATTGATGCTGATCCTAATGTATCTGTGTACCATTGTGTTGTGTTGCTACTCGCCGATAGTGCTAAACTAGAAAAAGGAGAGCATGAGGTATCATTAAATGTATTAGGAGGATCTGGAAAATCAACAGTCACTAATGAAACATTTGTAATTGAATCCTGACCTAAGCCATTAGAAACAAATAGTGTCACAGTATATATCCCCTCATTTAAATATGTATGTGTTGGATTTTGTAATGTTGAATTATTGCCATCTCCAAAATCCCAGAGCCAATTATTTGGTTGGTTGAAACTAATATCAGTGAATGAAATCTCACCAGAACAGCTTAGAGTATCATTTGTAGTAAAAGATGCAATTGGTGGAGCTATACAGCTACTATTAACAGGTTGTGCATTAACAGCTATAGCGCGTCTTCCCTTTCCGTTATTAACTTTTGCGCAAACAGAGAACCAGCTATCTGTAATAGCAGGATTTGGATTTATTATTATAGCAGACGTATTAGTTGTAGTGGTCATGGAATCCATATACTCAGTTCCTAGCATACTAACCTCATACGAAGTTGCTCCGGAAACAGCATCCCAAGATACTAAGATCGAATCAGGGCATATCCAGTCAACATTAACATTTTCAGGAACTGCAACAACAGTAAATGGTGCATCTGATTGATCATATATTCCAGCTCTACCAACTCTGATTAATGCTTGGTCTGTTGGGGGTAAAGTTTGATTCCAGGCATAATAGCGATTAGACCCAGAAGCTGATGTGGAAATGGTAGACCAATTATTTCCATTATCAATACTGTATTGTAGAGTGAATAACCCAGAATTTCCATATGTATCCCATCTAATATATTCAAACTCACCAGGAACAACACTTTCCCCTCCTATTGGATATGTAACTGTTAATGAATCAGTAGTAAATTCATAAGTTACATAATAATCTTGTGGTCCGAAAGGAACCGAGAAACCATTTACACTAAGTGTATATGTTCCTGGAATTGGATCATTAATAGTAATTTGTTCCATATTATTTCTATCATCAATACCTCTTGTAGCTAATTGATTTAGATTTGAAGAATTTGGAGTAAAATCTAAAACCCAAGGATTGTAAGTCGTTCCAGAAGGATCGGTAATAGTAGTATTTAAATCATTAACTAATGCTACAGATGCATTTGCACTAGCCTCCTTATCATGCCAATAAGTCATAATTTTTACTTGTCTAGTTCCAGCAGGTATATTAATAGTATGTGTGCTTGTTAAAGATTGAGATGTAGAAGAAGAAAAGTATGTCACATCTTCAATCATTTTAACTGCTTTGAATGCATTTATTTCTCCCCATCCATGCTTAAAGTCTGGTCCCGAATTACCTATATCATCAGCAGAATTTAATAAAATACATTTCATTAATGCTGAATTTGGATTTACTCCACCATTAAGCTCCTTATAAGCTTGATATAATTGTGCCATAACTCCTGAAACTCCCGGACATGACATGGAGGTTCCGGTATAAGTTGCATAGTCATATTGTGATATAGGAGAAAAAACTGATGTTCCCTTTCCTCCAACATCAGGCTTTATTCTACCATCAGCTGCAGGTCCTCTACTTGAAGAATTAGCAAGACCCCCATATCTATCAAGATTTGCAACTGTAATAACATTTTTAGCTTGTTTATGACCTCCTGTAACATTCCCCCAGCCACTTCCAGCTCCATAACCACAATCACTAGCACCGTCATTTCCTGCTGAGAAAACATGTATTAAAGAATTTAGGCCATAAACTTGTTCATCAAGATCTCGAGCCAAAGATGTATAGCCAGCGTTACAACCGTTACTATATGATTTAGATGTTATAGTTACATCATAACTATTATAAAGCATTGGTACATCATAATAGTTATTATTACTAGATCCATAAACATATAAAAAAGATGCATCTGCCATACCTCTTCCTAAAGGATTAAGGTTTCCAGCTCCCATAATTGTTCCAGAAACATGATCTCCATGATTATTATTCGAACTAGAACTGCATCCTATACAAAAAGATTGGTCGACCCTTCCTTGCCTATCAATATGAGGTCCAACCAAACCATCATCTTGCATCATAACTTTTATTCCGCTTCCGTCATATTTTCTTCCAGAAAAGTACTTTGTATTTATAACATTCGATCTATGTAAAGTCCTGGCTGTTTTGTTTTCAGGATAAGAAGGGGGCTCAATAGGTTCTATGAATGAAATAAAATCAAATTTAGCTAAATCAATTATTTGACTTATAGGGACTTGCACAAATATCGACTTACTTTTGTTGTTAATATTGACTGCATATTTTTCAGCCAAGATTTCAAAGGACCTATTTAAATCTGAGTTCTTATAAACTAATAACTTAAGAGATGCTATATTATTATTTAAAGCCCACTCCGGACACCTACCAGATTGTATTTTAGGATCTATCTTAGACTTAGGTAGTATAGGAACAACTGATACTACATTATTTGATTCTAATATGTCTAAAGATAAAGATTTGCTAAAGGAAATTATATAAGTATTCTTCGCAACATATTCTAAAAAATCTACACCTAAACTTCTTAAAAAAGATTTCTGTTCTAATGTTGGTAGTTGCTCAAAAACAATGAATCTATATTGAATTTCACCGTCTGTACTAATTGAGTATTTATTAGATTTAATAATAAAATCTCCAGATTTTAACTTAATAGTTAAATCTTTTGAAAATGAAGAAATAGCTAGAAGTAAGCCAAAAATTAGGAGTAGTCTTTTCATCTTTTTAATTTATAAAGTTTAAAGTTACAAATATACAATTGATATATGGATTGATAAATTTTACTAATATAAAATAAATGTTAAATTACTTATAGTGATAATTAATTGATATTGGTTTTCTCTGTAAAGGCAACTTAAATGAAATGCTAATTTTAAATCTTGTGTTAACTCGCAAATCTTTATTAATAACTGCAGGATACTTGAGAAGCCGAACAAGTCTTATTGCTTCTTCATCGCAACCATACCCAATACCTTTGACAAGATTAATCTCATTAATTGATCCATTGTCCCGAACATAATAATCTAAGAATACGACACCTTCAACCCTATTATCCAGAGCTTGCTTAGGATATTTTAAATTTTGATAAATAAATAATTTTAATGCTTTGGATCCACCTGGATATTCAGCCTTTTTAATAAAATTATTTCGTCTCAATATTAGGCTGATATTATATTACTAACCTTTTGCGCAGCGTCTTCTAATAATGTTGCAGATGTCATTTCTATACCACTTTCATCAATTAACTTTTTTGCTTGCTCCGCATTTGTTCCTTGCAATCTAATAATAACTGGCACTGAGAGTTTGCCAATATTTGCACAAGCATCAATTATGCCTTGCGCTACTCTGTCACATCTAACAATACCGCCAAAGATATTTACTAAAATTGCCTTTACTTTATCATCTTTTAAAATAATACGAAATGCCTGCTCAACTCTTTCAGCATCTGCAGTCCCTCCAACATCTAAAAAATTTGCTGGATTTCCTCCAGCCTGTTTAATCATATCCATGGTTGCCATAGCTAAACCTGCTCCATTAACCATGCACCCAACATTTCCATCAAGCTTAACAAAATTTAATCCATATTCACCGGCCTCTACTTCTGTTGGATCTTCCTCCCTTTTATCTCTTAGTTCAGCATAACTCTTATGTCTAAATAAAGCATTATTATCTAAAGTAACTTTAGAATCAACAGCCATGATTTTGTTATCTGATGTTTTTAAAACGGGATTTATCTCAAACAATGATGCGTCGCTTTTTGTATAGGCCTGATATAATGCGCTAACAAATCTTACCATCTCTTTAAAAGCTGTTCCGGTAAGACCAAGATTAAATGCTATTTTTCTACATTGAAATGACTGCAGCCCAACGCTAGGATCGATTTCTTCAGTAAAAATCAGATCAGGAGTCTTTTCAGCAACAGCTTCAATATCCATTCCTCCTTCAGGGGAATACAATATCATATTTCTACCTGTAGATCTATTCAATAGAACAGACATGTAAAACTCATCAGTTTCACTTTCTCCAGGATAATATACGTCTTCTGCAATTAATACTTGGTTAACGAGTTTACCAGTACTTGGTGTTTGAGGTGTAATTAAATGCATGCCTAAAATTTGTTTAGCAATAGATTTAACTTCATCAATTGATTTAGCTAACTTTACTCCTCCTCCTTTTCCTCTTCCTCCAGCATGAATTTGAGCTTTTACAATCCACCACGAAGTACCAGTATCTATATGTAATTGTTCAGCTGCTTTTACAGCTTCTTCAGGTGATGATGCAACAATTCCTCTTTGAATTCTAACTCCAAAGCTAGCTAACAAATCTTTACCTTGATATTCATGTAAATTCATATTAAAATTTTATGATGTAAAAATATATGATTGATTTTAAATACAACAATCTATTGTCTATTTTTGCAAAATATTTTTAATAAATGAAACCTCTTTATATCCTTCTTTTCTTAATTCCTTTCTATGGAACGGCGCAATTTGCAGAAAAAAAAATATATAATAGCATAAAAATATATGAAAAACCCAAAATAGACGGAAAACTAAATGATAAAATTTGGGACAATCTACCTTTAGCAAGTAATTTTATTCAAGAAAAGCCAAATAATGGAAAGCTTGAAAGAGAAAATCTAAAGACTGAAGTTAAAATATGTTACGATAATCAAAATATTTATTTTGGTATAATGATGTATGATAATTCTCCTGACAGTATACTTAAGGAGCTAAGCAAAAGAGATGATGATAGTAAAAATAATGATAGATTTTCAATTGTTATAGACCCTTTTAATAATACTCAAGTTGAATATAATTTCACAGTAACTGCTGCAGGTGTTCAAATTGATAAAAAAATGTCAAAAAATGGAGGTGATAAAACCTGGAATGCGGTATGGAATTCAGCAGTTGATTTAAATAATTTAGGATGGTCTGCAGAATTTGCAATACCTTTCTCTCAATTAAGATTTCCTGACAACAATGAATATTGGGCGCTCAATATGTTTAGGACAATAAGAAGATACCGAGAACAGTATAGTTGGAATCCAATAAATATAGAATTTGAAAACTATGCCCTGCAATCTGGTCTTCTAAAAGGGATTAACAACCCTGAAACGCCTATTAGACTATCACTTATGCCGTATTCATCGATTTATTTCGAATCATATGAAAGAGAAACTAATATACCTTACAATTATGGCATGGATCTAAAATATGGAATCAATGAAAGCTTTACATTAGATATGACATTGATACCTGATTTTGGACAAGTTAGTTCAGATGCCATGGTTCTGAACTTGTCACCTTTTGAAGTTAAATATGAAGAGAAAAGGCAATTTTTTAACGAAGGAATTGAGCTGTTTAATAAGGGGGGGGAAATGTTTTACAGTAGAAGATTAGAAGATGATTTGATTAATGCAACTAAAATTACTGGTAGAACAAAAAATGGATTAGGTATTGCAGCATTAAATGCCATCACTAATGAAACTGAAGAATACCCGCTTACAAATTATAATGTTTTTATTATTGATAAAGCACTTAATAATAGCTCTTCTTTAAGCTTAATGAATACAAATATGCTAAATACAAGTAATGAAAAAGATGCTAATGTAACTGGATTGTTTGCTAAATTAAATAATAAGAAGAACACACACACATATGCAGCTGATTTAAAAATAAGTCATGAATTCTATACAGATAGTTCCATTATGGGTTATGCGGGAATGTTAAACGCTGCTAAGAATAGTGGGAATTATAGATACGAGCTATATTCAAGATTTGAAGATGATAGTTATAATCCTAATGACTTGGGATTTTTAAATTCCAATAATAACATTACTAGTGGACTGAATATTGGTTATGAGCAATTTAATGAAAATAATAAATTTATTTTTTCAAAACATTATATTTTTATTAAGCATAAAACATTATTTACTGATAGAAAATTTGTAGATTTTGAAATTGAAGCAGAAACGAAATATATGCTTAAAAATTATCTTTTTATTATGGCAAAAATTGTCGCAAATCCCTTTGAGAAAAATGATTATTATGAAGCTAGAGTGGATAATTACGAGACCCCATTAAAAAGATCAAAATCGATTAGATTCGGAACATATTTATCAAGTGACTTTAGAAATAGGTTTGCTATAGATTTTGGTTGTGGATCAACGATTCAACCCCTTTATTCTGGAAAAGAATATAGGGCAAGAATATCTCCTAGATTTAGATTTAATGATAAAATTTCAATGGTATATGTTTTATCTCTACGAAATCGATATAATGAAATTGGGTATTTAAGCAATCTTGTTGTAAATGGTCAGCAAGATGCCGAGCCTATTTTTTCATTAAGAAATACTAAGATGGTAACAAATGTTTTATCAGGAAGTTATATCATAAATAATAAGTTAGACTTCTCATTTAAACTTAGATACCACATCGATCAAGTCAAAATTTTAGATTTTAAAAAGTTAGAAAATGAAGGATATCTGATTCCTGCGATTGTTGATACATCTACAAGTAGTTTCAATATAAATTATTCTACATGGACATCCGATATTAGTTTAAATTGGTGGTTTGCTCCTGGAAGTCAATTAAGTTTAGTTTGGAAAAATGGAGTTGATAATCAAACAAATAATATTCATTATAATTGGCTTGATAATGTCGAAGAATCATTTAATCTTTCGCAACAAAATAGTTTGTCACTAAAAGTTGTATATTATTTAGATTATCTTTACCTAAATAAATTCAGAAACAAAATTGATTAAAATGATAGAGGCTAAAGGTTTAAAACTATCGTACGGTGAATTAGAGGTCTTGAAAGGAATAAATTTAAAGATATCAAAAGGTGATTTTGTCTCTATTGTGGGGAGTTCTGGAGCTGGAAAAACAACACTTCTTAATGTAATAGGTTCACTTGAGAAGCCAGATATTGGAATTTTAAAAATCAATAATCAGCATATATATAATTTAAAGGATAAGCAATTATCTAGATTCAGAAATCAGGAATTAGGATTTGTATTTCAATTTCATAATTTACTAGCAGAGTTTTCATCTTTAGAAAATGTATGTATACCTGCTTATATCAAAGGGGACAGAAAAAAAGATGTTGAAAAAAGAGCAAATTATTTACTTGATATGCTTAAAATTAGTGATAAAGCAAAGAGTATGCCTGATCAATTATCAGGTGGAGAAAAGCAAAGAGTAGCAGTTGCAAGAGCTTTAATTAATAATCCATCTATCGTGATAGCAGATGAACCATCCGGGAACTTAGATTCTACCAATTCTAAAATTCTACATGATATTTTATATGATATTAATTTAAATTTAAAACAGACAATTATTGTTGCAACACACGATAAAAATCTTGCTGAAATGGCGAAACAGCAATTGGTCATTAAAGATGGTGTGATTATTTAGACTCAAATCTTAATTCTAACTTTATTTATCTATCTTTGTGCTTTGATGAAATATCAAAATCCACAATTTCTATATTTTCTATTTTTCTTACTGATACCCATCATTCTTCACTTAATTAACCTTAGAAGGTATAAAAAGATTTACTTTAGCAGTAATCGTTTTCTAAAATCAATTAAGGAAAAAAGTAGAGAAAAGTTAAAATTAAAAAACCTTCTTATACTTATTTCTAGATTATTATCTATAATATTTTTAGTCATTGCATTTTCCAACCCTTATTTATTTAATAAAAACAAGGAAGGAAAAGAATTAAATGATATTGTTCTTTATATTGACAACTCGTTAAGCATGAGCTCTATTTCTGACAAGGGAATACTTATTGAAAAAGCAAAAGAAACAGCAATAGAAATAATAAAATCACATTCTATAGAATCAAGTTTCCATATAATAACAAATGAGTTTAATCCAGCACTTAACAAAAGTTTGAATAAGAATTTAGCTATCGAAAAAATTATTGAGATAAATAGCTGTGCTAGAACAAGAGATTTTGAAGAAATTATAAAAAAGAAAAAAACACTGCTTAATAAAGGTGTAGATATGTATGTGATTACTGATATGCAAAAAAGTACATTCGATCCTGAATCATTTCAAATAGACAGTACTACAAATTATTTTTTACTACCAATGATTAATAAAAAGAAAAGTAATTTATTTATTGATTCGGTATGGCTTGCAAGCCCTATTTATAGGCTCAATAAGTCTTTAAAACTAAATGTTCGAATAGGAAATAGCTCTGAAAGTGAACTTATTGATATTCCGATAAAAATTATTTTAAACAATAAACAGAAAAGTCAAAAACTTGTATCATTTAAAAAAAATGAAAAGAAAGATTTATTGTTTGATTTGTTTACAGATTTCAAAGATATTCAAGAGGGTAAAGTTATTGTTGAAGATAATATTCATTTTGATAATACTTTTTTCTTCTCATTTACTAAGAAAAAGAAATCAAATGTATTACTCATACATGAAGAGAAAAATGATGATATTATTACTCTTTTTGAAAATGACACAAATCTCTTTGCCTTTGAAAGTATGAGCTATAATAAGATACAATATGAAAAAATTAATAAAAAAGACTTAATTATATTATATGGATTAAATCATAATCCATCTGCTTTAAGGATGAAAATTCGTTCATTCTTAGAGAAAGGTGGGAATTTAGTAATTATCCCTCCAAAGAATATAGACCTTAAACATTATAAGCTATGGTTAAATGAATTAAATATTGATCACTTTACAGAATTAGATACTAACTCGTTTGAACTAGGTAATATAAATAATAAACATTCTTTATTTTCATATGTATTTGATAAAGAATTGAAAAATATTAAACTACCTAAGGTTTATCAACATTACAAATTAAGTAATAAAACGAATAACTCTTATAAGATTATAAGTATTGAGAATAGGGAATCGTTTATTAGTCAATATAATGTTAAAAAAGGTAAGGTTTATTTATTCACAACCTCGCTTAATTACAGTTGTACAAATTTTAGCAATACCCCTTTATTTGTTCCAGTATTCATTAACATGGCTACACATATTGAAAATAATCAAAAACTTTATTATAGAATGAATGATTCAGAGCCTATTGAAACAACTAAAGAGGAGGAAGATTTAGATTTAGCTCATATCGTAAATGAAAATAACGATTTCATTGTGAATATTAATATAATTGGAGGGGAAAAAAAATGGCTTGTTCACAATCAAATCAATCAATCTGGCCATTATAACTTAACAGATAAGCAAAATCTAGCAAGAACAATTTCATTCAATTATGATTCTAAAGAAAGTAGATTAGAGTGTTTTTCTGCAGAAGAAATTAATCAACTAATTAAAAATATGAAAGTCAAAATATTGAATTCTAAAAATGGCAACTACACTGAAACTATTAAAGATTTGAAGCAAAAAAAATATCTTTGGAAGATTTTTCTTATTTTATGTTTAATCTTTATTGGCTTAGAAATTATATTAATTAAATTTATAAAAACATGAATATCCTAATTAAATCCGCAAAAATAATTGACCCAAGAAATAAGGATAATGGAAAACAAAAAGATATACTTATATTAAATGGTATTATAAAAGAGATAAAAACAAATATAGACGTCTCAAAAATTAAAGCAAAATATCAGTTATATAAAAAACCCAATCTTCATATTTCTCCAGGATGGTTTGATATGAATGTAACTTTTGGAGAGCCGGGATTTGAGCAAAGAGAAACTCTTGCAAGCGGTACAAATGCATGCATCAAAGGTGGGTATACAGGTGTTCAGATTATGCCAAATACCGAGCCAAAATTAGACAATAAAAGTCAAATAGATTTTATTTTAAAATCTACAAAAAATAGTGTATTGGACATATTGCCATCTGGAAATATAACTAAAGGTGGTCAGGGTAACGAAATAGTAGAAATGCATGATATGTCAATATCAGGATGTAAGTCTTTTACTGATGACAAAAAATCAATACATCGTAATGATGTAATGAAAATTGCAATGCTTTATTCCAATGATACAAAAAGCCTTATAATGCATTATCCAAATGATCCAGAATTATCATACGGTGGAATGATTAATGAAGGTGGAGTTAGTACTGAATTAGGCTTAACTGGAATTCCTAATATAGCAGAAAAAATCATGACGCAAAGAGATGTAGAATTATGCAAGTACACGGGTTCTAAACTGCATTTAAGCTATTTATCATGTAAGGAAAGTATTGAAATAGTACGAAAAGCGAAAAGAAAGAATAATATTACATGCGGAGTAGTTGTTTACAATATATTTCTAAACGATAGTGAGGTCAGAAATTTTGATACAAGATACAAGCTATTACCTCCACTAAGAGGAAAAAAAGATGTAAATTCAATTATAAAAGGATTAAAAGATAATACTATAGATGTTATCACATGTAATCATATGCCGTGCGAGGAAGAAATAAAAAAATTAGAATTCGACCATGCCGAATTTGGAATCATTGGATTAGAATACTCGTTTGGACTAATAATAAAGAATGTAGGGGAATATTTAGGTCTAGAATCGGTAATAGAAAAAATATCAATAAATCCTAGAAACATTTTGGATATTGATAAAGCTGAGATAAAATTAGATAATAAAGCTAATATAACTTTATTTGATCCTGATAAAGAATGGATATTAAAAAATAGCGACATTAAATCAAAATCAAAAAATACTCCATTCTTAAATCAAAAATTAAAGGGAAAACCTCTTGCTATTTACAATAATGGAAAATTTGAAGAATGTTAATATTGATCTGAAAGCATTATTCTTTTTTCCACTCTACCATTTTCATAGATGTAAAACAGCACTTTTAGAGTTTCCGGTTTATTATATTGAATAATTTCTCGACCTAAAATATCTGTAACTTTTACTATTTTATTAGTCTCATTAAAATTATTAATCAAGATATTGGAAGGATTTGCCTGTGCTTCGTAGAGATACAAATCATCAATAGCAGCTTCAACAAGACTTCCTCCATCTAAATATTGACCCGGTCTTAAGCTATCTGATGCTATAAATTTTAACTGAACTTGATTAGTTAGAGTAACATAATCAGATGCTCTAAAAGCAAATCTTCTCCAATTTATTTCTGAACTTAAATTATTCTCAACATAATGCCAGTTTAACCCATCATCGGTTATTAAAACCTGCCACCAATCAGCTCCAGGATTTGCACCGCTAGGTGGGCTATTAGTATACCATCTCCAATAAGAAAATGCTGGATTATTATACTGAGTTAAATCATAAAATGGAGAATACAATGTTGTATGACCATCATCAACATCATTTGCCCCTATCCCGTCTAGTGTTGAGGATGCATTACCTGTAAATGCGCATGTTGAACCGCCTTGGGTATGATCAGAATCTGTTTGTACTATAGTAGATGGATCGGAAGGGTCTGAAAAAGAGCCTATTGGATTTCCAATTTCCCACATTCCAGTAGAAGCATTATCATTTGGATCAGATGTTTGCCAAAAACCAAAGTTAAAATCAAAGTCCTCTTCTTCCATAAGTTCATAACCAACTAGAATAAAGAATGGTAAGTTTGCATCTTTAATTGGTGTTATATTTGCTGCCATTGGTGTAATTGCAGATTCATTACCAAAATTATCTTCAAGTGAAATATAATAAGCAATAATCGTGCCATTTGGCTGAGATGGTATATTAGCCTGGTAGTTATTTCCAGTTGAATTCATCGGAATAGTTGTCCAATTATTAGAATTATTTAATCTATAATAACAATTAGCTGAACCTAGTGCCCAAGGGTAAGTAAGTTGAATTGACGCATTAATGTTTACTGGTATATTTCCTGATGAATTAGAAATAGGATTATGAGATATAACAGCATTTGAAAGCAAAGTAATTCCATGTAACGCAAATGCCTGAACTATTGCATTGTCATTTGGAGTACCATTAAACAAATTATTATCATTATCATCTGCATACAATACTTCTAAGAGAATATCTGTATAAATAATCCCTTCAGTTCCATTAGGTCCATCTGGTGCAGCATCAAAAGTATATTTAAACAAATCTATCATTTGAGACATCGATCCTAAATTTAAATAAGTATCCCAAAAAGCTCCAGCAATAATTTCACCATCAGCATGAACTTCTCCAACTAAATCCTGGGGGTAAATTTTTCGATCTTGATCATATCTTCTTACATATACAGAAGGGTCAACTAAATCCCAACCATAACCAAGAACAGGGTTTTCAGTAAGAGTAATCGCCCAAAGATCTGCATATCCTTCATTTAAACCCCCATTCCACATACCAAAAGCTCCGTATCTTTGAGAATTAATAGCATGACCATATTCATGATAAACAACATCAACAATCTTGGCAGTCGCAGCACAACCATTACCTTCAGCATAAAAATTAATTGAACTTCCATTAAAATAAGCATTACAACTTCCAGCCTCATCAACATTAGTTTCCATCTGATTATCAAGATTTGTAAATGTTGGAAAAATATTCTTTAAATGGGTATGAATCATATTTACACCCCAGTATGCTGTTCTTTCTTGAATTGTTGAATAATTATCAAAACTAAAATTATTGGTTGCATTTAAAGTTGATACATGGGAAGGAGTTATTCCATTTGTCCTTACTTCTGCATACAATCCTTCAAGCTGATATTCTACCTGTGATCCTACAGATAAATTAACATTTAAATCACCATTATTATCTGTGTAGTAATTTGTTCCGGTCGAAACATCTTTAATTTTTAAATCAACTAAATCTTCCACGCTAGAAAGATTAAATGGATGTGAAGTGTATAAAGTTGCTTCTGCATGAATATTAGCAGGCTGAACTTCATACATAACGGTATTCTTTCGCATCAAAAGATCTCCATTATTTGCGTCAACGTAGCAAATGTAATTAGCAGGACCCTGTTTTATTCTAGTTTTTAAATGAATTTCATATACTAAATGATAACTATATTTGTTATTAGCTGGTACAGGAAGTATCTTCAAATCATCCTTAATATCATATTCTTCAATTGAGAACGCTATATCTTGTATAGAAAATTGATACGCTTGAGAAGGGCTTATAAGTGGTTGCGTTGAAATATTAATATCAGAAAAAACATCTAAACCAAAACATAATAGACGATTGTCTTTTGATAGTTTTAGATACAATCTACTATCCAATACCTCAACTTCTTGATAATATTGAGAATAATTAATATGTTTAAATTTATCATTTTCATTTTTACTCTTAATTCTTATGTCATTAGGAATTCCAAATAAACTTAAATCGTTATTTATAAAATTGTTGACTTTATCAATCAAGTTATTTCCAACGAGATCAATTGGTTCTCCAAATGCTCGATGTGGTTTTAAATTAAATTCATTAAAATAAACAAACCAATTAGGGTTATTGCTAATAAATGTCTTCCATGAATTCTGACTTCTTAATTGTTGCTGTAAAATAGGGTTTATTTGCGGGCTATCTTTAACATAACGAACTTCATACTCATCATGATGACATTGTCCGTCACAATGCCTCTCAGCATGTAATTGGTTAAAGATTAAAGATATTGTA
>MDSZ01222088.1_pt1 | contig 24506 bp, 24 predicted proteins | sample 811201 | NCBI WGS metagenome assembly MDSZ01 (sample SAMN05326647, study PRJNA326480) | marine metagenome | isolation source: seawater | place: Indian Ocean: North | collected 2010
CGATTTTGCTGCACAGGTTGATGCGGTTTATAACGATATGATCGCCAAAGCTCGTGATGAAGATCTGCAAAATTCCAAAAAATGGGAAGATGGTATCAAACGCGGATTGCAAAGCGTTATTGATGAAGCCGACGATATGGCGAGCAAAGCTGAACGCGGTGTCACCTCCATGTTTAAAAGCATGGAAGATGCGCTGGTCAGTTTTGTTACGACGGGTAAACTGGATTTTAAATCCATGGCGGATTCCATCATCGCCGATATGGTGCGAATGCAAATCCAGTCCAGCATCACAAAACCACTGGCGGGTGCGCTGGGTGGTTTTCTTGGTGATATTGCAGGCTCAATCTTCGGTGCGCCCGCAGGCGCTGGTACTGGTACGGCTTCCACGGCCACGGCGCATACTGGCGGTGTGATCGGTGCGGATAATTTACGCATGCGTTCGGTGAGTCCATCTGTCTTTGCTAATGCACCTCGTTTCCACACAGGCGGTATTGTTGGTAATGAAGTGCCGATTATCGCCAAACAAGGTGAAGCCGTCTTTACGCCAGGGCAGATGAAACTGCTGGGCGGTGCGTTGCAATCCAAGCCAAACGTAAATGTATCGGTACGTGTTGAAAACAATGCCAGCAATGCTCAAGCCAGAGCCGATGTTAGTCGTGACAGCGCAGGCAACATGGATTTGAAAATTATTATTGAAGAAGTGGAAGGAAATCTATCGCGCAATATCGGACGCGGCGAAGGACTAGCGCCAACGCTGGAGCGTCGTTACGGCCTTAATCCTGCGGCGGGGAGTTATCGTTAAATGAGTGACATTATATGGCCATCAACATTGCCGTTGCCTACAGTGCAAGGGTACGGCGTTCAGCCTGGGGAGGCGATTTTACGCACCGAGATGGAGGCTGGCCTTGCCCGCCAACGCCGCCGTTTTACCGATGTGCCGACCAAAGTATCGGTGCGCTGGATTATGCGGCGGGATCAATATGCCATTTTTGAAGGCTGGTATCGCTGGCATGCCCGTGAGGGGGCAAGCTGGTTTGCCATTACCTTGCTAGGCGGTCTTGGTCTTTTAGAACAAGAAGCACGTTTTACACGGCAGTTTTCATCACGGCTGTTGGCTGGTGGGACGCTTTGGGAAGTGACGTCAGAGTTGGAAATTCGTGAACGGCCAGTTCTCGATGAAGGGTTGCTGAACTTACTTCTTAGCGAAGATGCTCAAGGGATTATCACCGTGGGTGATGGCCTGCATATTCTTGTGCATCAGACTTTGCCACTCCGCCTTTATTAACCACTTAACAAAAGGAAGACATCATGACCTTGCAGACCGATCTGCAGGATGCGGTGGCGCGTGTCCAAACGGACAGCCAGCTCCTGCACACTATCGTTCACGGCGACGATCAAACCACCGTTTCGACCGATGGCGGAAATGTCAAAAGCGCCGCCAAAGCCATCAAAGATATGGAAGATACCATTCAGGCGGGACTGACAGACCTTGGCGCATCGGCTGACCAATTAAATGAAGCCGTATCACAAACCGAAATCTATCGGGATGAAACGCAATCTTTGGCGCAGTCGGCCTTGCAAACAGCAAATGCCCTTAACCTGCCGACTAATATTAGCGGTCAGGCGGGCAAATTGCTGGCGGTCAAACAGGCCGAAGATGGGTTTGAGGTGATTGAATCCGTTGGTGTGTTTTACGGCCTGCGCGCCGATGGCTCAAAGCTCACCGCCATCACAGGGCAAGGCACATACAACGCCAATGATTTTGACACATGGTTCATCACGCTGCCGGGGGTGGATTTCAACGTTAATGAGGATGGCCACCTCATCATCAATATTTAAGCAGGAGATAAAAACATGACACAGATTGATTTGGGCAATATCCGCATTAACTGGCGCGGAGCTTATAACAGCGCTGGCAATTATGTGCGCCATGATGCCGTTTCCTATCAAGGCTCAAGCTATATTGCCAAACGCACAGTTTCAGCCGTTACGCCTATACAAGGCGATGATTGGGATTTGATGGCGGCTGGTACGGATCAGCTTTCCCAAGAAGGTGATCTACTCATCCATAACGGCGCTATTCCTGTGCGCCTTGCCCGTGGCAGTAATGCTCAAGTCTTGCAGATGGTGGGCAATCAACCCGCTTGGCGAGATCAATCCCTTGATCCATCCCGCCGTGTGTGGAAGCTCGCCAAGGTGAATGGTCTGGGCGGTTGGTACACGCGGGTTTATCTGATGGCTGATGGCACGATTAAAGCCTGCGGTTATGGCGGGAATTATTCCAATGGTGATCCAAGCGGCGCGCATATTTACCTGCCGAACCGTGTTTCAACCGAAGATCCCGATGTGCGCTTTGTTGATGTGTTTTCTGGTGGAATGCAGCATTATGCCTTAACCGCCGATGGTGAAGTCTGGTCATGGGGATATAATAATTACGGGCAGTTAGGGCATGGCGATACAGTCAACCGCGCCATTGCCAAGCGTATTGAGTATTTTCTTCAAAACAATATCCAAATCGCTAAAGTCATACCCGGTCGCCCGAATTATTACGATCATGCTTGCGCTTATTTCTTAACGACTGATGGACGAGTTTATGCCTGCGGGATTAACAGCAACGGCAATCTGGGCAATGGGACATCAGCCAATCAATATACGCCCATTCGCTGCGGGGCATTGACCAATATTGTCGATGTCGCCGTTTCAGGATTACCGCATACAGCCTATGCCATTCAGGATGACGGATCACTTTGGGTTTGGGGATGGAATGCCAATGGGCAACTTGGCCTTGGGGATACGACCAACCGAGAAACCCCGATGTTACATCCGGCGTTCACCAACGCGATTAAAGCCGTTCCATCCTGTGGTTATCGAACAGATGGCGCTGGACCAACAGGCCATGGCTTGGTTTTACTGGCTGATGGGTCGATTTGGGCGGCAGGCTATAACGGATATGGCCAGCTTGGGCTTGGTGATACAACGCAAAGAACCAGCTTTACCCAAATCACAAGCACAGAAACCTTTACTGATATTTTTGCAGGCGATGGTCGTTATCCGTCATCTGGGGCCATTACCGATCAGGACAACCTCTATTTGTGGGGAAATAATGGTTATGGACAGATGGGAACGGGCAACACCACAAACCAACTTTCTCCGCAAATGCCCGCTGGTGATTTCCAAGGCAATGTGACCAAAGCAGCCTTTGGCGGTGGGTGCAGCTATGAGGGCTGTGTCTTACAAGCGGGCGATGCGCTTTGGGCTGCTGGTTATTCAGGCAACGCCAACCTTGGGATCAATTCAACGGCAGGTGCAAATAACCTGTTCCAACGCGTGCTTGGTCAATCCGGTGTGATTGAAGACTGGAATTGCTATGGCCAAGGCACATCTGCGTGGGGTGTTGGCGTTTTGTATGACGACGGTCGCGTTGATGCCTGTGGAGAAAATAATTCTTACGGCGAGACAGGAACGCAGGCAGGCAACCTGCACGATGTCGCCACTTTAACCAATGTGATTTTCTAGGAGGATAATATGAATCTAAAATCTTATCTGCAGACTCGCGCGCCGATCTTTGCCGAAAGCACTATTGCGCCCATTCATCTGGCTGATCTGAACGGAAGACATTATTACGCTTTTGCGGCAGATGTCACGCCACCATCGGGTGGCAAGGCTGTGAGTGATCAGGAATTGAAAGATGTCACATCCAATAGCCAGTTGATCCATCAAATCAAGGAAGAAGCCGGACGGCGCATCACCGATATCGCCCCTGTATGGAAACAGCAAAATGCGCTGGCGGATTTGTATCTTTTGGGGGATCGCACCGATCTGACCGAAGCAGAACAAGAAACACTCACCAAAGCCCAGGATTTACTGGCGCAGGTGCAAGTGTTGCGTGAACGCTCTAACGCCATCGAAGCATCCTTCTTAAACGGTGTGGCCGTTGTCTATCTGACCGATAAAGCATGGGAGGATGAACCTTATGCCGAATAATGCTTTATCAGAAGCGTTGCGCGAGGCCTATGCTTCTGCGCCCAGTGATGTTGTGATTTTACACACGCTCGAGCTTCGCCATCCGTCCTTTATCGATGATGACGGTTTGTCGATGGCTATTCGGGTAGTGCGGGATAATCAAAACCTCACCGCCCGTATGGAGACAACAGCGCCACTCAATGCCGGAGAGATGGTTGAATTTATCGCCATGGGGTTCGATCTGGAATTACCGCCCGTTGATACCGCGCCTGTGCCGGAAATATCCATTACGCTGGATAATGTCAGTCGCGAGATTGTCTCGCATTTGGATCGAGCGGCAGAAAGCCAAGACAAAATCGAAATCACTTATCGACCGTATTTGTCTGATGATTTGGAAGGGCCGCAAATGGACCCACCATTTACGCTGGTGTTGACGGAGGTCAGTGCAGATGCCTCCCGTGTGACCGGTAAGGCCCGCATGCTTGATGTCGGAAATAAAGCCTTTCCGTCTGAAACTTATAACGCCCTTAGATTTGCGGGCCTAACAAGATAAGGAGACACGATGACACATTGGGCAACAGACTATATCGGCAAGCCGTGGGTCGTGGCATCGGATGGTCCTGAAGCATATGATTGCTGGGGGTTGGTGGTGGCAATCCATAAGCGTCTTTATGGGCGGGATTTAACCATTATCCCCGTGCAGGAAAACAATCTGCGCCAGCTGATCAAAACCATTGATGCCCATCCCGAACGGGCGAATTGGGATGTGGTGCATAAACCGATTGAGGGTGACATTGCCCTGATGCGTCAATCTCGCCATCCAATCCATGTCGGGATCTGGCTGGATATTGATGGCGGCGGCATGCTCCATTGCATGCAAGGCGCAGGCGTTGTGTTTCAAAACCTGCATAGCCTGTCTCTCACGGGCTGGAAAATCGAAAATTATTATCGTTATAAAGGACATGACCAACATGGCACAAATTGCCATTCATCATAATCCGTTTCATCTGCATCAAAATGTCGATCTGTTTGAGCCGCGTATCGGTCAGACCGTGCGGGGCTTTTTAGATGAACGAGGCATTGCCGAATTCTCAAAGCCCACATTGTGTCTTGTGGATGGCGAGCCTGTTTTGCGGAAAGATTGGGCTTATGTCGTCATTACCAAAGATACGGTGGTGAGTTTTATCGCTCTGCCTCAAGGCGGTGGTGGTGGCGGTAAAATACTACGCACGGTATTAACCATTGCCGTGATGGTGGCAGCACCCTATGCAGGGGCAGCTTTGGCAGGAACACTCGGTGTGACCAGTGCGATTGGAACATCACTATTAACGGCGGGGATTGCATTGGCAGGCTCGGCGCTAGTCAATGCACTTATTCCACCACCGATGCCTAGCTCTGCCATCAGTAATTATAATGCGACCAGCCCCAGCCCGACATACTCCCTGCAGGCACAAGGCAACCAAGCCCGCCTTGGTGAGCCGATCCCCGTTGTGTATGGGCGGCATGTTGTGTATCCCGATTTCGGGGCAACACCTTATGCGGAGTTTGTGAATAATGACCAGTTTTTATTCCAGCTCCATGTCGTCGGTCAGGGCGAATACGATATCGAAGCCATCCGCATTGAGGATACACCGATCAGCTCTTTCGCAGAGATTGAATGCGAAATCATCAGCCCTGGTGGAAATGTCACGTTGTTTGATACAGATGTGGTGACCGCTCCTGAGATTGCCGGACAGGAATTATTAAACACGGGTGACGGAGGGGATTGGATCGGGCCGTTTGTTGCCAACCCATCCGAAACACAAACGACTTTATTGGCGCTGGATATGATCTTACCCAAAGGCCTGTATTACGCCAATGACAGTGGCGGTTTAAATAATCGTACGGCCTCATGGGATGTGGAAGCCCGCCTGATTGATGATGACGGCATCGCGCTGGGGAGTTGGTTTAACCTCGGTTCGGAAACGATTACAGACAATACCAATACGGCCATTCGAAAAACCTATAAATATTCTGTGCCTGCCGGACGCTATGAAGTGCGCGCCATCCGTACCAATACCAAGGATATGTCAGCCCGTGCAGGCAGTGATCTCAACTGGAATGCGCTTAAAGCTCATTTGATTGGCGATGATGATTTTGGCAATGTCACACTTCTCGCCATGAAAATGCGGGCAACGGATAATCTCTCGCAACGCTCCTCACGGATGGTCAATTGCATCGTTACCCGTAAATTGCCGATTTGGGATGCTGTTAATGGTTGGTCTGCACCGCAAGCTACACGCTCTATCGCATGGGCATGCGCTGATATCCTCAAAAGTACGTATGGTGCAAAACTGGAAGACAGTCGTATCGATTTACAGGCGCTGGTGGCCTTGGATACAATCTGGAGCGCACGAGGCGATACATTCAACGGCGTGTTCGACCGTAAGCTCACCGTGTGGGATGCGTTATCACAAGTGGCTCGCTGTGGCCGTGCCGTTGCCTTTCTCCAAGGCGGACTGGTGCGCTTTGTGCGGGATGAGCCGAAAACTCTTCCAGTGGCACTGTTCTCGCCTCGCAATATCGTCAAAGGCAGTTTCAAAATCGATTATGTGATGCCGGGGGAAGATACGGCTGACAGTGTCACGGTTGAATTCTTCAACGAAAAGACATGGAAGCCTGATGAAATAACAGTCAGCCTGCCAGATAGCAGTGCCGACCAACCTGCAACTGTATCGCTTTTTGGCAGTACGGATAAATCCCATGCCATTCGTGAGGGTCTCTATATGGCGGCTGCCAATCGCTATCGCCGTCGCATGGTGAGTTTCAAAACGGAGCTTGAGGGATTGATCCCAACTTATGGGGATTTGATTGCCATCTCCCATGATATGCCGCGCTGGGGCGAAGCGGGTGATGTGGTGGCTTATGATCCTCCGTATTTGGATTTATCGGAAAGCGTGAGTTTTACCGAAGGCGATGCCCATTACATTGTGCTGCGTAAGAAAGACGGATCAGTCAGCGGGCCGTGGTTGGTCACCGCAGGTACAAATGAACGGCAGATCATGATGGCGGAAGAATTGGATTTCACACCCTACACAGGAAGTGAACAAGAACGCACCCATTTTGCCTTCGGCATTGGCGAGCAATGGGGTGTGCTTGCCCGTGTGACTGCCGTCAAACCACGTGGTGATCTGGTCGAGATTGCCAGTGTCGTAGAAAACCCGCTGGTCCATACAGCGGATCAATAACTCAACAATCAAAAACTATAGGAGTAAAAATCATGTCCCTTTCTGAATGGGGCCTGCTGTTTGGTGTGCTTGCCAACAGCATCGGCCTTCTCATTGCGCTGGTTAAAATCGTGGCGTGGATATCATCGCATATCGCCACGGTGAATGAGCGCCTCAAAACCCTCGAAAACCAAGTCAATAACGACATCACCGGTCGCAAAGTCGTCGGTGAAATGCGTCAGGACATCGCTGTCATTAAAACCCAGATCACCGATATTCGTGACGATCTGAAGGCTATGCGTAGCCCACCAATAAATCAAAAAAGCTTAACCAACCAACCCTAAAACCATGAAAGGATTAATATCATGCTGACATTACTTGGAAGCCTGCTGGGCTTTTTATCATCCGCGTTTCCGGATTTCTTGAAACTCTGGCGCGATCACTCCGACCGCAAACATGAGCTGGCTATACTGGATCGGCAAATGGAGGCGCAACGCCAAGGCCACACACAACGTTTGGAAGAGATACAGGTGCAGGCCGACATTGCCGAAAGCAACGCGCTCTACAGCCATGCCAGCCAGCCCAGTGGCGTGAAATGGGTAGAAGCTCTGCGGGCATCGGTGCGCCCGATTATCACCTATGCGTTTTTTGTCCTGTTTGCCACGGTGAAAACTGCCGCTTTGTTTAAACTGTTGGATCAGGGTGTCGGCATTACAGACGGGCTAATTGCCGTTTGGGACGGCGAAACGCAGGCGTTATTTGCGGCTGTTATGTCCTTCTGGTTTGGTCAGCGTGCCTTGTCGAAATTCCGCTCAAATCCTTGAAAAATAGCATCTTATTCACTTGATAAGCGCTTGGAATGAAGCGTTACTGTGATTGTAAAAAGCAATTGAAAACAAGGAGATAGAACAATGAGCAAACTATTTTACAAGGCGATGATCGAAGACATCCAAAACGATAAATGCACCGATGCAGAGCTGGAGGCTCTGCTCGATGCGTTTGAATACACGGTGAAGAAAATGGCGACCACGCTGGCACGAAAATCTTGGTACGCCCTGGAAGATTACGCGACATCAAAACAGCGTGGCATCGACCGTTTTAATTTGACGTTGGAGCGCCGAAACGTCAACGACCAGGAACAATGGTGGGGCGCATTTGAATACGGCAGAAAGAAACTCAAAATCATAGGAACACTGGAAAAATGAGACATATCACGCAAAATGGAATTGACCTGATTAAACGGTTCGAGGGCTTCTCTCGGACCGTTTATTTTTGTCCCGCTGGATATCTGACCATCGGTTACGGTCATGTTGTAAAGCCGCATGAGGATTTCTCAGCAGGTATTGATGAAGCACAGGCCGAGGAGTTGTTACGCCAAGATGCCGTTATCGCTGAGCGGGCTGTTTTGCGTCTGATTAGCGTACCGCTGACAGACGGCCAGTTCGATGCGCTGGTATCATTCACTTATAATCTTGGCGGTGGGGCGCTCCAACGCTCAACACTGCGTCGTAAAATCAACCGTGAGGAGCACGCCGATGTGCCAGAGCAATTCATGCGCTGGGTCTGGGCGGGTGGCCGTAAGCTAAAGGGGCTTATTCGGCGACGTGAGGCGGAAGCTATTATTTATAACGCATGAATATTTTCTGTCCCAAACCAATTCCCTAAAGTCTTTAAAGCATTCGCACTTAACTCTTGTGTAAATAATAGACATAAGCGCTTTTTAGGGCGTGAGCAGGCAACATAAAATAGGTTACGGTTTCTCTCAAATGATGCTTCTTTATTTGCAGGTATAGAGCCTCCAGCCCACTCTAAGAACTGATTGAAATTATACTGATTCCAACCTCTACCACATACAACTAAAACATTTTCAAATTCAGCTCCCTTAACGCCATGTTTAGTATTGAATGGGGTTGAGTTATTAAGGAAATTGGTAAGCGCTATAATTTCACTGTAGGCGATATTCCTGAGATTGCTCAATTCAGATAATGAACGGTTTTCTTCTCTTTCTTCTTGCTTTAGCCATTCCTGTAATCTGCGTTCTTTATTTTCTATACTCTCTGGCAGACGTGGCCTTTTTGATTTAAGAAGGTGATCAATAATTTCCCCTATTGTGCCGTTTTCGCGCAGGGCTAGTAAAGCCTCCATATCCTTTGCCCATTCTTCTTTGTTCTGGTGAGTGCTCATTAGGGGGGTACGCCGTCCCAATAAAGAGAACATTTCACCATAACGTCGCTTTGTATAGGCTATGCAGACTGGTTCTAAAATATCGACCATAAAGGCAATATGCTTATCTTCCTTTTTAGTAAAAGACTCATTTCGACTAAAGACATCGAAAAGCCCTTTGTATCCTTGCTCTGTCGCTAGAAGATTATGCGTAAGCATTAAGATTTTTGTTTTTTCTGGAGAAAAATCCCAACCTTCATCTTGTAATCGTGTTTTTAGATTTTCCAAATAATCGTGAGCTTCTTGGGACGGAAGATCCCCGCTCCAATGCCCACCAGTTTGCCTTGTTCCTTGCCAGCTGTTTGTATGGAATATGCTGATAGCGCCTGTGGCATCAGGATCACGGACTTGTTGAGGCAAGGAAGGTCGCATATTGTTGAGCGAATTTACAATAACTGGCACGGATCGAAAATTTGCTTCTTTGCCGATTACTTCAAGTTTTGGGTGCTCGATTTTACCGCAACCCGTACCGTAAATTTTTTGCCAATGGTCACCAAATAAACCGATTAAAGGGCTTGTGCCTTTGTCCAAAAAGCACGTCTTTAAGGTTTCAGCGAAGGACGTTTCCGTATCCTGATATTCATCTATAAAAAGTATGGGGTAGCGCTTTGCAAAGAGGCTTTGGAATTTAGGCTCGTTCAGGATCATGACCATAAAAGACAAAATATCGTCATGGTGCAGCGTGATTTCTTTATCATCGATTTTTCTATAACCCAAATCATAGATAATTTGCTGATTGCCAATACCGCCAGCCTCTTCAATTTTTTCTGGCCATTTATCTATTTCCGGCAATTTTTCGCGCAGGTAAGGCTGAAAATCTTTTATTAAAGACCAGCAAAAATGATGGATTGTAGATGAGTAAATGGCTGGATGACTGTCTGTTCTGGTATTGATTTCATTTGCAGCAACATTCGTATAAGTAATACAGGCAACTTTTTGATGATTGCTCAGCAATTCAGTGCCTTTTTCTGCTATCAGGTGCTTGAGCGTTTCAATAAGGGAATATGTTTTTCCTGCCCCAGCTCCTGCTTCAAGTAAAAAACTCTTTCCTTCGGAAAGACATTCTCGAATTTTCGAAAGCGCTTCTTCAGAGGCTTTTTCTGCGGGGTTTAAGACTGCGTCTGTCATCATGCCGCCTCTCTATCTGCTTCGTTTTGATTTTTCTGTAACGGTAGAATATCAGAGGCGGCAAGCCAGCGAAGTCCTTGAGCTATATATAGAGGAACATTCCAGTTGGTATTATTAATGCCGTATTCAATAGCAAAATTTGTTTTCTTTATTTTTTTAGCTTTTTTATAAGCTTCTGCTGCATCAACTGTTGCCAGTTCAAAGGCAACATGGTTAGCAAGAATGAAGGCATCTTCAAAACTTCTGCCACAACCGCCGCCGTCTTGTTCAGGAACTTGATAGCATAGCCGGGTGCGCTTCTTAGTTTTTTCATGATCAGTTTTTGCTATAAGTTCAGCGGGTGTAACATCGGTGCTGAACCATGCCTTAATGCAGCTATTGCTTGTACTGGCACCAGCCGAAACTTCACATACCTCTGAATTGCCGTCTACTGAGTCTAAATCAGTTATGATTAACGTACTGAGATCAAGGAAATTCAGCAGATCAAAAAATTTATGTGCATGAGCTCCGCCAACCTCCATAACAGAAACATACTGGCTTGAAAGCTTAGGGGCATTAGCTTCGCTAGCGGCATCTATTTTTTCGATAAGTGCTGGTAGCATTATACGTTCTGTTGCTCCTTCGATAAGTACAATTTTATCGGCAAATAATAAGTCGCAACCTGTAAGAACCATATATTTATGCAGAAATTCTTTGTCTGGTTTCGGTGTGTCCGCCAAGCCTTTATTGAGATCTTTTATTTCAGTTGTACGGATATTTTCTGCACCTTCTTGCGGGTGAGTTAGGAAATATCGCATAGATTCAAAACGCGCTTTGTTCGCCATATGAGGCGAGTGTGTTGTTACTACAAACTGTACTGGCCATGCTGCACGATCGCCAAAAGTTCTGGCAAAGCTTTCTGCTATCTCGCCTAGCTTTGCAATAAAGACTTCCTGCATTTGCGGATGAAGATGGGCTTCTGGCTCTTCTATAAAAATCAGGTTCATACCTGGCGTTGAATCTTTTGCGGTAAAACTTTTATAAAATTCCAAAAGCTGCAACAAAATATATATGAGATTCCGAGTTCCGAGGCCATTATAGGCTTCCGGTAGGTTAATACCATTTACACCTGCGTAATGAACTTTGGTATGATTTTTAAGTAATCTCTCTACGTCTAGGGTTGTTTCAGTCCGCAAATTCGGATCACTTAAGCCTGGATAGCCAAACATAGAGAATGTAGGTAATAGGTTAGTAAGCTGTGCATTAAATCCTTCATCAATTCCCTGCTGAATGCCGTGAATTGCTGTTTCCAGATTAGTTATAATTTCTTGATCCTGCTCATTATCAGAATTTGAAGCTGTGCTAAAAAGCTGCTCCAAAATACTTCCCAAGACATTGCTCTTTTTTTGATCTACCCCATCCTTGCGTGTAGCGTCGTCTAGGCCGCGCTGTGCATTGATGAAACCTGATTGTAGAAGAGTATGAAGTTTACTGGCCTCTAGGTCTTTTTGGTTTGTTGCGTCATTAGGATCTTCTGCGTAAATTCTGGCGGTATAGAGTCTGGGAACACGGTCTTTGATAGCTTTAAAAAAGGCGGTTTTTTGTTCTTCGACTGGCACATCCTCGTTTAGGTCAATATCTTCAAACAGGGCATGTAGTTTTCCCTTTTCCAGTTCGTGCCGTACTTTGATTAGCGTTTCCGTACAATCAGTGTTCAGATCAATGATAAATTCACTTAGTGGTCCATAAGATGTTGCGTTGTCCGCGTAATTCACTGATAAGCTAATTTCTATAGCCGGTAGCATTTCCCGCACCTTGTTTTCTTCTTCACCAGCTTGTAGCTGTTCGTACGCCCGCCAGAAATTTTCATGTGCTGATAATGAAAAATCTTCCAAGCGGAAATGTGGTGTCTTATCTGTCAGAAGACGTCGAAAAAGCTCAGTTAAAGATGTTTTTCCGCTATTGTTACGTCCAACAATAACTGTCGTTCTCTTTTCTAGGCTTAGCTCTACATTTTCAAGTAAACGAAAATTTTGTACGGTAATTTTTTGAATATGCATCAGTTTAACCTTAAATATTTCATAGCGTTGTTCTTAAGCCCAGACTCAAACTCTTCGTAATCAGGCATGATCCTCTCCAGCGTTTGCCAAAACTCTGGTGTGTGGTGTTTTTCAACAAGATGAGCAACTTCATGAGCAACTAGGTAACGCTGGTATTTATGAGGTAATTGCATAATTTTCCAATGGAAATTTAATGATCCATCATCAGAACATGAAGCCCATCTATTGCTTAAATCCATCATTCTTAAACGTTGTGATTTTACACCAAGGCGAGCAGTGTATTCTCTAATCAGAGCTGGCAGCTTCTGATAACCTTTTTGTTGATACCAATTCACGAAATGCTCTCGGCCTCTTGCTGGATTTCTAAGCATAAAATAACCGTTTGAGAATTTGATGTGCTCTAAAGAGGTCGGTGTTATTTTCAAACGATATATTCTTCCAAGATACGCAAAGCCTTCACCGTTTTTAAATTGCCTTTCAGGGTAAAACCCATCTTTGTATAAAGATTTTTCAGCAAGCTTTGTATGTATCCATAGAAGCTTTTCATGCAAAAAATCTTGGATGAGCGTTTCTGAGAAATCTTCGGGGACATGGAGTAGAAGTGAGCTATCACGGTCTACGGTAACACCATAAGTTTTGCGTTTGCCGCTTGGACGCATTTCAAAGTCTAAGTCTGCAAACTGATAACTATTCATTATGTTGTAAGCCTCGTGTGATTGTATTTTGCAACCTCCATCAAATTATCTGCCAGAGGTTCAACAAAATCGAGATCATCAGATATTTCAGGATGATCAAGACGGTCTATCAGCAGCCCACGCAGTACATTTTGCTTGTTAGCATCATTCCAAAAATTAACCCGACCGATTTCTTGGCAAATAATTTCAACAAGCTCAACTGTCATAGATATCAGTTGAGATCTTTTTTCGGGGGATGCTTTCCCGTATCTTTCTTCGTATTTGGAATGCAAAACCCCATAAAAAGGCGCTTGTGTTTCTGGGTCTAAACCAGTTTCATCTTTTTGTCGTCCTGCACGCATAGTCTCGATGAATTCTTCTAGTCCTTTTCGTAATGATGCAGCATCATCTTCGAATTTTTTTAGAATATCAGACAGCCTCTGACTAAGTTTTTGGTAATGCTCTGGGTCTTCATTATATTTTTTACTAATATGATAGCGTGCAGCATGCTCCATTTCGCTGGCCATAGCACGATCAGACTTCTGTTTGGTTACATGCGATTTAAACTCTGCATCCAGAAGGTCAATCGGTGGAATAGCAGGGTCAACACCGCTGGCTTTCACATACTCATCTATCATTTGGCTGACTTTATCGCCAACGCCCATGATATTAAGTTGGTCATCACGGTAGCGATTGCGTGCTCGTAAGTTAATAAAGCCCATGGCTTTAGCATCAGCGGCGTATTTTCTGGCCTCTTGACGATGCTCAAGGTTGCCGTACGTTTTCAAGAATTCCTTGTAAGAAACGATGAATTTTGCACGATCTTTCTCAGGGCGCAAAACCTCGACGCACGCTTCGGTATCGTGAATGTCTTTTACACCAAGTTCTTTGAAAACATTAACAACACGAGCGTGGCGATCTCTTAAATCAATCAGTTCTTGTTTTGCCGAGCGGAACGCACCTTGAACATCTTCCTGGGTATAGGCGGCAAGTGCTGCTGCTAAATGCCCTCCGATATTCGCATAATCAACAACGTAACCCACATTCTTTCCACTTCGTGTACGGTTTACGCGGGCAATCGCCTGTAGCAATTCGTCTTCTTTTAGCTTCCGGTCAATGTAAAGTGCTTGTTCAATAGGCGCATCAAAACCCACCAAAAGCATATTCTTAACGATAAGGAATGCCAAAGGATCAGATTTATTTGGGTCTTTATGTTTGAACGGTTTCTTAAATCTCTCAATGCGATTGTCAATTTTCGATTTATCGGTCCATTCAGCCCATGCGGGGTCATCGTTATGAGATGACGACATGACGGGCGCAAATTCCATTTGTGCAATAAGGTCTCTCTGTTTTGAGGCACGGATAAGGAAATACTGATCCTCTGTAATCAGACCTTTATCAAGCTGAGCTTCAAAATCAGTTGTATGATCATTTTTAAGATTTTCAGGTAAAGCGTCAATTTGTGAAAGCCAATAATCACGAGCATCTTGCAAAGCGTCATAATAACGCAGAACAGCCTTTCGGCTGGTGGCCGTGACTTGTGCCTTAAAGCCATTTGGCAAAATAACGTCAATGTAATGGCGCATCATATCAAGGGCTTTGGCTTGGATCAGATCCTTGCTCTCCAGCACCTTAGAAGATGTCGCATATTTCTTTTGAATAGCTTCACGCTCTTTTTGAGTGCGATCAGAGAAAGCTTCTTCAAAGATTTGGTCGACGGTCTTGCCATCTTTAATTTCACCCTGAGCATCTCTGAATTCATAGAGAATAGGCAAAATGGCATCGTCATCCTGCGCTTCAACAATCGTATAGCGGTCAATAAATTCACCAAATATTTCGGCAGTGCGCTTCTTCTTGCCCATAATGATCGGCGTGCCAGTAAAACCTATTTTGGCAGCGTTGGGCATGGCAGCCATTAAGTTGGCGTGAAGTGTTTTTGCGTGCGAGCGATGAGCCTCATCAGCAATCACCAAAATCTCATTCGAGGTATTCAGATTGTCGAATGTAACCGAAGCATCTGTACCAGTATCCTCATTATCATCTTCATCACCACGATATTTCTGTACCATTGCAAAAACAATCGATGGTCCTTGCATCTGAAGATATTTGGGAAGGTCTTTGACTTTACCGACTACATAAAGAACATCACCCGTTAAATCAGCCGTCTCAGACAGTTGTTTCTGCAAATCTCTACGGTCTGTCACAAACACAATTTTAAAGCTGGCCAGTTTCGGGTGGCTACGCATACGGCGGATAAGGAAAACCATCGTCAAACTCTTACCAGAGCCTTGAGTGTGGAAAATAACGCCGCCACGGCGGTCAAACTCACCATCCTCAGACTTTGTCTTGCCGTTTTCCAAACGCTCCATCGCTTTTACAACAGCGCGGTACTGCTGGTAACGAGGAGCGATTTTAATGGTTCTGCCGTCAACCGTCATAAATAGCGTGAAGTGACGGATAATATCGAGAAGACGTTCAGGCTTTAATACACCCTCGATCATGACTTGTTGGGCTGCAGGCTTGCTACGCTCATAACGGCCAGCCAAATCACTCAACAGTGTCGGGTAGCAATCTTTCCATGGCAGGTAATGTTCAAACTGCCCGCCTGGGGTACACATGCGGGCGTCGTCAAAGTCTGTCGCAATCATCAACTGCGTATAATAAAACAGCTTCTCATTACCTTCGTCAGCATCTACCCAATGGCGCTGGTTGGAATAACGAAGGAGCTGGTTAATACCTTCTTCAATCGGGTTCGTGGTCGCGGGGCTTTTCGCTTCAATAACCACCAATGGAATGCCATTCACGAATAAAACTACATCGGGTAGAATATAGCCATGCTGCTGGCCGACTGGTTCATCCACACGGTACTGGTTAATAACCAGAAATTCGTTATTAGCAGGGTTGTTCCAATCAATATATTGAATGCGACGGTTTTTACCCTGATCCCACCCATCAACACCGTCAACAACTGTGCCTTCTAAAATTAGGCGGGTGGCGGCTTGGTTGCGCTCCATCAGGCTTTGCCCGCTGGCTGAGCGCAGACCATCAATATCCTTTACTGCCTGATTAATACGCCCCGCATCCAGCCATTCTTTCCCTTGTGGGTTTTTATTGATGCGTTTTAGTGCCGTTTGCAACCGTTCTTTCAAAAGGACTTCGCGGAAACTATCACGGCCTTGCCCGTCAAAGCTCTTGCGTGAGCCTTCTATAAATTCCCACTTGGCTTCAGAGAAATCAGCCTGCACCAATAATTGATCAATCAGCGGTTTTTCAACCTCTGTCCATTCATTGTGTTCCAGAAGTGTGCGTTCAACAGCCATGCTTAATCATCCTTCCCGAATAGATAACCAGCCAAAGCCCCCAAAATCACACCTGCGCTGGGGTCAAGTTTGTCAAAATAAGACAGAACAACAACAGCGGCGATCAGAACGAAAAAACAAACTCCAAGAAAGATACGGTGATACATGGCGTTCTTGGCCATTTTATCCATCGCCGGTGTCAGAAGAGATTTGATATCCTCCATGGCTTCTTTATTTTGAAGAATATCCGCCATCGGGTTATGGCGTGGGCGGTTGTAATGAGCATTCAAAAGCTCTTTCCAAGCCTCAATGGTTTTCGGGTCAGACGCACCAGAGAGTAATTTGGCTACGGCAACATCAACCACCGTTGGCTGTTCCATTTCTGCCGGTATTACATCCTGCGCTTTATCATTGGCTTTTTTATCGCTCATGCCGCTTCCCTTTGATTTTTTGATATTCTCTTTTTCCCAGTCAGCAAATCTTGCATCAGACCTGCTTTTAATTTTTTAAGTTTGGTGAGTTCATTTTCATTAAGAACTTGCTGTTTTGTAAAAGACGCAATTTTCTGATTAATTCTAATTTGCTCTTCTATAGAAGGTTTCAAGAAGTTGAATTTTACTAGGTCTTTTATTGGCAGTTGAGGTTGAGCAGAACCTGACCCGGATCGTTGATTTTCTTGTTTAAAAATAAACGAGCCAAATGAGTTAAAGAAAAACTCTGTGTTTAAATCAGGCTCTTCGTTTCTTAAAATAACCATTCCTGAATTAATTCGTATATGCTCGTAAGGTATTTCAGTAGTGTAAAAAGCAAAATTACCAACTGTACCACGTGTAGTGAGAACAACATCGTTTCTGGAAACCTTACCTTTTCTTAATTTACTATCCTTTTCCTTTGTTATGAAATCAGTCCTCTCAAATTTAAAACCTCTTTTCGTTACATTTGTTGCACTTAAAAAGAGACAATATCCATTTGATAAGAACTCATGAGCGCTGGGGTAATGCTCTCCACGGTCGCCATCAATAATTAAAATATTTGATTCATCCAGCTCTTTTACCGCCCATTCCTTAGGAATAAACCCAAGGGGGGATTGTTTATAAAGGTCTGGAGCATCTGCATAGGTTGGGCGGAGTTTTCCGTTAGCATCAACACCACGGGTGAGAAGGTCTTGGAGCAAGCCATCCTTGATTTTATCTTGCTTATCCAGCATCGCCTGCGTTGCGGCAATCGCTTCATCCACCGTGTCTAAAACCTCAGCAATGGCTTTTTGTTCTTTTTCATCTGATGGTATATGTAAGGTGTGGTCTGTTAGTTCACCTCTCTTAATATGGTGCATAGTGCTGCCGTGCGCACGTTTAGTCATTTCCTCTACAGAGTTTCTGAGGGCATGAAAGAAGAAGCGCTTATTAAGGCGATTGCTTGGGATAACTTTAAAAAGGTGTTGGTTTAACCAGCCATCTCTTTTATCCCATTCAACAACTGCTAGTGTACCGCTCCAAGAAAATATGAGATCACCCAATGTAATTTTATATTTATCAGGCAATGGAGAATTGTAGAAATTATCAAATCCAGAAGTGCCCGTAATTTGAGCAATTCGAATAATCGGAAGGCCTCTAGTTCCCCAGTCACTTGGCTTAAAGGCATAGCCATTTATATAATCAGCCATCGCAGCTAGATTTGTTTCTTCCCAATCACGCCACATAGCCAAGCTCCTTCATGAAACCAGCCAGCTTGTCATCGGCGGCTTGTTTGCGCTCGGCGATGGATGCGTAAGTGTCTTGATATTTATCCCACCAATTTTCAAAGGCGGCGATCACGCTTTGGCGTTGGGCATAGAGAGCTTTGCTGAGTTGTGTATCCAGTCCGCTATAGAATAGTCCCAGATAAAGGGCTTCGGCTTCCAATTCGCCAAGGGCGTAGATTTTCTCCTCCAATTTATCAAGCAGGCCTTTTTCAATTGCCTTGGCATCTTTTTTGACCTTGGCGATGGCTTTCTTGGTTTTTTCAAACGGGGCAAGTAGCTCTTCCAGCTCATCTTTACGTGCATTCAGGTCGGCGCTGGTTTTATTGTCTTTCAGCTTGGCTTTAACCTTTTTCAGGGCTTCTTCCAGATACTTGCTATAGGCCTGATCTTCCTCATCAGGTTCCCAGTCTTCTTCTGGCCCTGCATCAAAATCAGCCTTTTCAGATTCCAGTTCCGCCAGCTTATTTTCCAACTGGGCGAGTTTTTCTAAGTCATCCGGTAGTAAGGCCTGCACCAAACGCTCTTCTTTTAGATCAACTTTAATCTTGGAGCCTTTTTCCTGACTGTCCTCAATCGCAGCTTTTAAAGCTTCCAGCCAAGCCGTCACCAAATAACGTGCCGCCATTTCTGGCGCTGGGATTGTCCGCACATCGTTATCAGGGTCTGGTTTATTGCTGGCGAGTAGGATTTTGAAGTCATTGGCGTGTTCTTCCCACCAGCTGACGAAAATACCGTCCAGCTTATATTCATCAAATACGCCAAGCGTCAGAAGACCATCGTTGAAACTATGGAGCAATTCTTTATGCAATTCCATCAGGCGCGGTTCTTGCGGAAGGTCGGCAATACGGTTTTTAGCGATATTCCACCAATTGGAAAGTTGCTCCCTTAATTTGCGTTCCTGTTCCGCAACGCCAGCATCATTTTCAATGATGTCTTTGAGCTGTGACTTGCTGTTGAAGCTGTCTGGGAAAGCCACATATCCTTCTTTCATAAAGCGTACATATTCCTGAACATTCAGCCCATGTGCGGAGAACAGAGCTTCTTTTTCTGCAATCTCTGCCTCTGGGATGCCGCCTGTCAAATGGGCATGAACGTCTTGGCGCTCAGGCGCTGGGGCATTATCAACATAACGGCGGATATTCAGGTTAAAATCATTCTTTGTAATTTCCTCTAAATCCACTACGCGGGAGTAGTTTGGAATGGTGCGCCACTGTTCAAACGTTGCCGCAATCTTGTCGACATGCTCGGGCAGAAGGTAGTTTTGCGCGCGACCTTCATAATATTCGCGGTCTGCATTGATGAACAAAATCTTGCCACGGCGATCCGCTGGTTTCGCATCACTGCTTTGACGCATAACAATCAGGCAGGCAGGAATTGGTGTGCCATAGAACAAGTTAGGCGGAAGGCCAATAACGGCTTCAACTAAATCATCTTGGACGAAACCTTTACGGATATCACGCTCAGCACTGCCACGGAACAAAACCCCGTGTGGCATAACCGAAACCAGAAGTCCCGTTGGGTTGAGGACTGACCACATATGTTGAATAAACATTAGGTCGGCCTTTTTACCATCGGTCGGTGTGTAGCCGTAATGGAAGCGCTCCTTGTGTTCCATGCCTTCCGTATCATAGTTCTGAGAAAATGGCGGGTTGGCCATCACGCGGTCAAAGCGCATCAGCTCACCACCAGTTTTATGGCGTGGCTCTCCGAGTGTGTCACCGTGACGAATGCCATTGGGTTGCACGCCGTGCAGGAGCATATTCATCTTACAAATCGCCCAGACTCCGCCGTCATTCTCTTGACCGTTGAGGGATAGGTTTTCTTTATCACCACCGTGCATTTCCACCCAGTCACGGGCTTGGATCAACATACCGCCAGACCCAACGGTGGGGTCGTATAAAGACATGCCTGGCTGTGGATTGGTCAGGCGGGTAATCAGCTTTACAACATCACGAGGGGTATAGAATTGCCCGCCACGCTTTCCTGAGTTATCCGCAAAATATTTGATCATAAACTCATAGGCCGCACCCAACAGATCAGGGAATTGGAAGTCTTTATCCAGTAGACGGTGGCCATTGAAGTGGTCAATCAACTTGCGTAGATCTTTATCTGGCATGGTCGTTTCGCCGATTTTACGCTCAAAGTCGATATGCTCCAGTACGCCATCCAGTGAAGCATTCCCTTGTTCAAGCTCAGCCAAAGCTTCGTTCAGCTTCTCTCCAAGGCCTTTCGCTGGCCATTTTTCGATAGGTCCGAGATGGATATCGTTATCTTTGTCAAAATAACCCCAGTCTTTAAAACTGTCTTGTGCGCCATCAATTTTTGAAGTTTTTTCTGGGTAGCTCCAACGTGCCGGCTTAGGTACAAAACCTTTGGGATAGTTTGCCGGCGCTTCAGCTCGTTCAAGGGCTTGCTCTAATGAACGGCCACGATTTAGCTGTTCACCTACGATTTGGTCAAACTGTTCATTAAAAATATCGGACATCCGTTTCAGGAAAAGCATCCCGAAAATGTACTCCTTATATTCTGATGCATCCATCTTGCCGCGCAAAATATCTGCGGCTTTCATAAGATGTCTTTCAAGTTGCCCGAGTGTTAGTTTTGCCATGTATCTACCTAAATCCAGTTCTGTTGTTATTCTGATGACTGGATGGTAATCCGTTCTTTTCATGCGTTTCTCCTTTTTTCAGGAGTAACGCTTCAATTTTGAACACTATCCAGTTCATTCGAGCCAGTTGGCTCTTATTCTTTACCTTTGTCGCCCTTTGCCTCTTGTTCTGCTATCCATTTATCAATTTGGCTTTTTCTAAAACGCCAGCTACCACCAACTTTAAAAGCCGGAAGCTTGCCATCGAGCGTTAACCGATACGCCGTTTTTTCGTTTAATTTGAGGTATTCTGAAACCTCTTTGATCGTCATTATGTCGTTATCCATTGGATTCCACGTCAGTTTATAAAAATGATTAACTGAGAAAATAATAGAAAAATTGAGAATTTACAAGTAATCTTAATCTTGAAGGGAATTTTTTGGAGTCGTCATGTCAGAATACAAGCTAACGCAGAACATCATTGCTCTGTCCAACAGCAAGGTTTGGGACAGTGCCAAGCTAGAATGGAGGCTCATTGAGGTCTATGAAGCTGATGAGCCAGAGACTTGTTTATGTGGCCATTTCCCCATTATAGAGGTTTGTGTCCTCGGGAATGTTTATAATCATCAGCATGCTACTGTAGGTAATTGTTGTGTTAAGAAATTTATCGGATTGCCTTCCGATAAGATTTTCCAATCAGTAAAAAGGGTTAGGAAAGATAATACAAAGGCTCTAAATGCCGAGGCTCTGAAGCATGCCCATGATAAAGGCTGGATCAATGACTGGGAGTATAATTTTGGCATTGATACAATGAGAAAAAGAAAGCTAAGCGATAAGCAAATTCAAACCAGAATAAAGATTAATGAAAAAATGATGTTTAATATGAAAAAATTGTCGTCAAAGGGTGTTTAATGTTAATAGATTATCCTCCAGCTGATAGAAAAAAACCTGCATCACAAGGGGAGATTTTACTGTTTACGATGATGGGGCAGGCTATGCTGAACATTCAGGTTCTCGAAGAATGTTTGGGCGCATCTATTACGATTAAGTTGGATGTTGGGCATCCTCGAAAAATATCAAAGGCCGAAGCAGACGAAAAACTTAAGCATCGCCTTCGTAAGTACACCCTAGGCGGTGCAATCAAGGAAGCATCAAAGAATAATTTATACTCAGATGAGATCCAGTCAGCGCTGGGAGATTTCTTGAAGGAGCGGAATTGGTTCACGCATAGAATCGTAGATGATGTTTATACTCCTTCTAAATGGGATATGTTGTTTGTACGGATTAAGTCTATCGCAAGCGAGGCACACAGAATTCAACGTGCCATTGAAGATGATTTGATAAGCTACTCTGAAAGTAATGGCTTGGATATGTCGAGTGTTCGCGCGGCTATAAAACAATGGGAGTCAAAATCAGGTCAGGTGCATTCCTAATCATTTAGAGTATTAGTTTCGGTGTAACGCATACACAAAATTCACATACATAGATACATATAGTAAAGCAGTAAGCCAAAGAATAGGCCGAAATTCATTATAAAACATTAGATACAAATACAAAAAAGCGTCTCAATGCTGGGGCGCTTTTTGTTTATTTTAGTCGCTCTAAGGGTACTAATACTACCTAAATCCGGTTCATTTTAAACAAAATCAATTTTTTTCACATTCCATCGTTTTTTTGCGCGTAAAACCCGTACCAAAAAAATAACGACAAAAAATTGCAATTTGCGTCGTCGTTTTTGGCACGAAACGGATACCGGTATGAAGAGGGAGAATATTTGTTACGCCTTCGTCAAATGGGTTCGCGGTTTTGTACCAGAGAAACAGGCGAAGTTTTTCGTCGCTTTTGGGAAATGTCGCAGACCTATGAATTAGGAGCAAAAATGAAAGGAAAGAATGAAAATGAAAACTAAGAAAAAAGAGAGCAGAAACAAGTTGATAAGTGATCAGAATGAAGCGTGTATGCCTGCAGGAGGTAACACCATGAATGAAGAAAATACGTGGCAATTTTTGTCACAATTACTGGATGATACAAAGCCTGCGAATATGGATTTGTATCTGGTTAAACAATATGCGCGGCTGCGCCTTTGCGATTTCAGTTTGTTGAAATTGGAATATAAGCATGTGTTTAAAACCACTTGTCCGCAAGAGCGCTACCGCGAGGATATTATCAGCTTGCTGATGGAGCATTATATTAAAGGCGACCTTAGTAATGCGCTGGGGGCTTCATCGCAGGGTGCAACAACTCAATTTTCTGATGGTACTGTTTTAAAGAAAACATACAAAGGCCAAGAGCATATTGTTAAGTGCGCTGGCGGTGCGTTTTTATATAAAGACAGTCATTTCAAAAGCCTGACGGAAGTTGCACGCTATATTACGAACACGAATTGTTCTGGTCCGCGTTTCTTTGCATCGAACACCACCATTAGTAATGGAGGTGCAGATGAGTAAGAAAACAACCAAATTCAACATCGCGCAATGGCTTGAATTTATAAATGGCATGAGCGGCATACATGAAGACGCGCAGGATGAAGATGATCTGCATTTGATCAAACAATATGCCAGATTAAAACTATCTAGCCAGGTACAGCTATATCGCGAATACCGAGTAGCCTTTAGCAAAAAATGTCCGATGGGGCTGAGTTCTGATCAAATCATCGCAAAATTGATGGAGAAGTATCACAAGGATTTGCAAACCCCAATCAATCCTGAAACGCATTTGCCGCGCCATAAACATCCGATAGATTTTAACGAAGATGTTTTGAGAAATAGATCCCGCGGTGAATTGGTGCGACTTGTCCCCGGCACAGTGATTGAACGTGTTTATCAGCGCAACACCTATGTCGTATATTGCCGCAAAGGTTATTACGAATATAGCGGCAAGATGTATCACAGCCTGAGTAAAATCGCACGTGAGATTACCGGCACATATTGTTCAGGGCCAGTGTTCTTTAGCACGAAAGCGAGGATGTATATGCTCAATTCCGTTGAGCTTCCAAAGCATAAAATGGAAGAAGTGAGAGACTGAAGCGCGGGATATTTTTTTGTTTTGAGATGTCTCAAAAATCAGTATGGGTGGTGGTGTGAAAAAACAAACGTTCGGCGTCAAAATCGTCACCCATACACAACCAACTTCCCGCCTTCAGCGCGGTTTTTACGAATATAGATGTTTCTTGTAATAGTTTGCGCTTTACGTGTTCCTGAAGACATTCTATCTGAAATGCTCGAGTATATTAGCGGTGTCCATGAAACAGAGAAAAAGTATCACCATGACACCATTAAAGAGCTTAATAGCGAAATGGAGCTAATAAACACTCGGACGGATAAGCTAACTGATCTACTGCTAAACGATTTGATTACAAAAGAAGTGTATGACCGCAAACTCCTACAGCTTCAAACGAGACGTAAAGAAATAACAGTTAAGCAACAAGAGCACCAAGAGGGTAACGAAGAGTTTAAAATAGCGCTTAGCACCTTGCTTACACTTGCGTCCAAAGCTTCTGGTCTATTTGAAAGTTCGAAAACCCCACTTAAGCGTACATTAGTCACCTTTGTATCCCGTCAGCACAAGTTGGACAGATAGTGCACCATTGCTAAGGTGATGTTTTTGGCTTATCGAAGACGACGAAGGAGTCGAAGATGAGCAAAAA
>MDSZ01072782.1_pt1 | contig 24504 bp, 21 predicted proteins | sample 811201 | NCBI WGS metagenome assembly MDSZ01 (sample SAMN05326647, study PRJNA326480) | marine metagenome | isolation source: seawater | place: Indian Ocean: North | collected 2010
CCCCGCAGCTGACCTTGAATCCAATCCCAGCTGTTCGCTACCGTCCCAACGCGTCGCACATGGGCAATCGAATCAACACACAAAATATAGGTGAGTTGTGAAAGATATCTTTTGGGTCCAGAGAGCGTTAATCGTCCAATACCAGCGAACGTCATTTCTTCTTGTCGTTCAGTTGGCTCTTTGCAGCATGGTGATGTGCATGTCCAGTCGTGCTGAAGACACCCCAACCGGTGTTGAAGAGGGAACCATTGACGGCCACCCAGCGCTCATTGATTCGCCAACGCACACAAAAACATCGTCCGGACATATCGGTGACGCGATCAATGTGGCCTTTATTGGCTCAGAAGAAGAACTCCATCACATGCTTTCATCATCCGGCTGGTATGCAGCCGATCCAATCACCCTCAAAACATCCTTTCGGATTGCAGCAGACGTTGTCCTTCGTAAACCCTATCCCCATGCACCAGTCAGTAATCTCTACCTCTGGGGACGTAAACAAGACGCAGCATTTGAGCAGCCGGTCGGGAACAGCCCAAAACAACGTCACCATGTACGTTTTTGGCAATCACACAAAGTTGATTCAAACTCCAAGCCACTTTGGTTGGGAGCTGCCACCTATGATGAACGCGTCGAACTCAGTCGCACGACTGGTAGAATTACCCACAAGATCGCTCCTAACATTGACCAGGAACGGAATAAATTGGTCAACGATGCCATCGCAGCGGGAAAGCTTGATGGTTATTACTGGGTGGAACAGTTTCACCGACTTGCCGAGGGAAAAAACGGTGGGGGGGATCCCTATTTTACAGACAGACGGCTTGCTGTCGGAGTGATCGATATTCGACGATAGCCGAGAACAGATCTGCAATGACTTCTGTGTCTTATCGCTGTCGGCCAAAGTCTGGGCGTCGTCCGTCAGCATCAATAATCCGCCAGATTCCACTCTTCTTTTGAAGCAGCACACGGATATCAGCAAGCATATCCCGAGGCATGTGGCTTTTGCTACTGGAGGTGGCCACTCGTACAACAATGTCCACAATCGCAGAAGGAGGTTCGTTTGCATCATCAACAGCCACATCGCAGTACGTAATGAGAACCCGTTCTGGCTGTGTTTGCTCGATTACTTTCTCAATGTCCTCTCTCAGTTGATAAAGATGAGGATCAAGAACTGCAAAAACGGCCTCATACTCTTGTCTCTCCACTGCTCGTGCAAGCCTTGGAAAGAGTGCCTGAAGATGTTCTCGATCTGTTTCGACCACATAATCGAGTACAGCAACACCACCTGCTCCCGCACACACAAGGATCGACAGTCCAAGAAGAAACGTCTGTTGAGTCTGCATCCAAAGATAGAAGAAAAAAATACCTCCGAGCAGACATATGACGACCAGTGGCCAAGAAGATTCGTATAGCATTTCATCCGGATTTCAAAAAAAGGCCAACACCCACCACAGTGCTATCACAAGACAGAGAATTGCTGTGGCCACCACCCATGTGGGTTTTGCCGCACGTGCAAAATCTTCCGCCGAGAGGTATTGCTCGCAGTAGGGACATCTCGGAGTATCTTCCAGGATGTCGCGTTTGCAGAACGGACATGGCACGGTCGGCTCATCTCCAGAATCCTCACCATATGAATCGTCGTCTTCATCCCATTCGTCATCATAAATCGTCATGACATACCCTTGCCCTGCTGACCAAAATGGCTTCCATCAACAAGACCACCGCCTTAGTCCTCTTGGCTTTGCTTATCTTGGAGTTCCGAAAGTGCATTCGACGCAGCCCGTTGTTCGGCTTCTTTTTTGTTTCTCCCCCAAGCTGGAGAAAACGTTTTCCCAGCAATGACCGCAACAACACGAAACGATTTACTGTGATCTGGTCCGGTTTCATCGATCACTTCATACGTCGGGGTCACTCCAAAGTCACGTTGCGCCAATTGCTGCAACATTGATTTATGATTCGACCCTTGTTCTCCTGAAGCAACCTTATCAATCTCTGGCTCAAGGAACCCTGTCACCATTTTCCGAACCGGCTCTAATCCACCATCGAGATAAATAGCTGCAACAAGTGATTCAAAAAGATCAGAAAGAACGGACGAGGGCATTGTCCGAGTGACTGACAACCCCTTACCGACAATAAGAAAATCAATGAGCTGCAGTTGTTCACTTATTTTGCTGCAGGTTTCCCGACTGACAACGACAGACTTGATACGAGTCAGGTCACCCTCAAGTGAGTCCGGAAAGAGCTTGTAGAGCATTTCACACACAATAAAACCAAGGATAGAATCCCCAAGAAACTCCAGTCGCTCATTGGAGGCAAGACGATGATCTGCACCAGAGGCATGCGTCAAAGCAGCTACGAGAAGGGCGGGATCACGAAATTCATACCCCAGCCTTTGCTGGCACTCTGCGATGTTGATCGTAAAATCGTGCACGGAACACACTTCCTTTCCGCCTGGACGACCGCTCAACCTCATAAAAATAAGGGGGTCGAGACCCAGCCGTCAACAATCGGGAGTTCGTACCGAACACTCTCCCGACCAGTCACGTACAATGAATATTCCCTATGAATGAAGCAAGTCCTGACCAGCCTCTTGGCTGGTCTGCGCCTGTTTCCCCGGTATGGACACCGGCCATCCCGCATCAAGGGAGAGTATGACTATGATATTGCTGTCGGCCACCAGAGGCCGCTAATTATTTTGCAGGAGGTGTTTTCCCTATGAACAGAACGTCTTTTTGCCCGTTTGTGAAAATTGCAGCAGCGATGCTCATCGCTGCATCTTTGACATGCCCTTCCGTGTTGGCTGATGATTCTGTCGACGCAGTCAAACAGGCCAACGCGCTATCAAACGCGTTCCGTCAGGCTTCGGAAAAAGCAACGCCAAGTGTGGTGGTTGTCCGAAGTGAAACCAAGCCAAAACCGCAGAATCGTTCACGGAATCCTCAAAGAGGTGGTGAGAACCCTTTTCGCGGGACCCCATTTGAAGAATTCTTTCCTGATGGATTTGACATGCAACCAGGTCCTCGAAGCGGTCCTCGCTCCGGGGTCGGCTCTGGCGTGATTGTGGACCAGTCAGGCATTGTGCTTACCAACAACCATGTCGTCGAAGGCGCCGATGTTGTGACCGTTGAACTTTCTGATGGAAGAGAGTTCAAAGCTCGTGAAATCAAAACCGATCCAGACAGTGACCTAGCTGTCATCCGACTTGAAGGCGCAAAGAATCTTCCCACTGCCCAACTGGGAAACTCGGATGAACTTCAGACAGGTGACTGGGTGATCGCCATTGGCAATCCATTCGAGCTTGAAACCACAGTGAGTGCTGGAATCATAAGTGGGAAAGGCCGGGAGCTTGGCGGAAATCGGGCGAAGTTTCTTCAAACTGATGCAGCCATCAACCCTGGAAATTCTGGGGGACCTTTAGTCAACCTCCGGGGTGAAGTCATTGGCATCAACACTGCAATCGCATCAAATAGCGGAGGCTATCAGGGGATTGGTTTTGCGATCCCTATTAATCTTGCCAAGTGGGTGAGTGAACAGTTGATTGCCAAGGGTGCCGTGGAACGAGGATACATGGGTGTATCCATTGGTCCACTCTCAAGAGAAATGGCTGCCAAGCTTGGTGTGAATGATAGAAAAGGTGTGTTGGTCACCGAGGTGATGCCAGACACGCCAGCCGCGAAAGCAGGAGTCCAAGAACTTGACGTCATCAAAAGCTTTGACGGCCAGGAGGTTGATGGACCAAGGACCTTGCAAGGCGTTGTCGAACGAGCCCCTATCGGAAAAAAATACCCATTGAAAGTCATCCGGGATGGGAAATTCCTCACGCTTTCAATTTCGGTGAAATCACTTCCGAATCAACTTAGCCAACGTGGATCAGGTATGGGACAGCCAAAGAATCCACCGAGCAATGAAAACTATTATTCTCGTGACTTTGGGCTGGCTGTTCGTGACAAGGGATCAGTCAACGAGGATGCCTATGCTGATTTCGATGGAGTACTCGTTGATCGAGTTGACCCAGATGGCATCGCATCTGAAGCTGGACTCGGGCCAGGCGTGTTAATCCGGAAAGTGGGTCGCACGGAAGTAACGACCATTGCCGAATTTGCAGCGGCGCTTGAGAAAGAATCTCCTGATGAGGGTGTTATTCTGCAAGTGCGAACGCCACGAGGAAACAACTTTGTCTTATTGAAGAAAGACGCCTGATGGCGCGACTTGGCGTCAATATTGATCACGTTGCCACCATCCGACAGGCTCGACAAACCGTCGAGCCTTATCCGGTGTGGGCTGCTGTGCTTGCTGAACTTGGAGGGGCTGACGGCATCACGGTACACCTTCGTGAAGACCGACGCCATATCCAGGATCGTGACTTGGAGGTCTTAAAGCGTACCGTACAGGTGAAACTCAATCTTGAAGCTGCTATTGCTCCAGAAATGATTGATATCGCCTGTCGTATTCGACCTGATCAAGTAACACTCGTTCCCGAGCGCAGAGAAGAGGTAACGACAGAAGGTGGCCTTGATCTGGTAACGCACAACGAGGCTACGACTATTGCAGTCAAGCAATTGCATGATGCGGGCATTCTTGTCTCATTGTTTATTGATCCAGCACCAAAACAAATCGAAACCGCAGTCGAACTTGGGGTTGCTGCTGTCGAACTTCACACCGGAGAGTATGCCAACGCCCAGACAGAGGAGCGGCAGCACGATCAACTTGTGAGGCTCGCGAGGGCTGCAACCATGGCACGGCAGGCAAAACTGACTCTGAATGCAGGACACGGGCTGACGTACCGAAATGTCGTACCTGTGGCGCACCTCGAAGACATGAATGAACTCAATATTGGCCACTCCATTGTCGCACGCGCGGTGTGTGTTGGCTTTACCAGAGCTGTTCAAGAAATGAAAACACTTATTGCGAGCTAGCAGCTGGTTCTTTGCCCCGTGATCTGTCCGCAAAACGTTCTGGGTCGTCCAGAACAAACATGTGGCCATGATCTGCCGTGACAATAACCGCATTAGATTCCCAGCCACGATGGTCTTCAGTCCATCTGACAAGTGCCAAGAATGCATCGCCACCACTTTCGACAGTTCCGATTGCGGCGTCGGTATTGTTGGCATGGGAAGCCCGACCAACATCACCCGCCTCAATCATGAGCCAAAAGGCACCCCGAGTGCAACGCTTGTCATAGCTGCAAGAGTTAAATCTTCATCAATATCAGCCGATGGGTATGGCTGTATGAGAATATACCATTGACGAAGTGGCTCGATCCCCCCGTGCAGACCGCTGTGACACTTCTGCCTCGCTTTGCATAGGACGGATTGGCGGCTCGCCAAATCCGGAAGAATGAAGCCAAAGGGAAGCTGCAACGAACAGAACTCCTTGGTGGACGCGGCATGGAAGACAAATAAATTCCATCTTTCTATGATACGTCCTTCATACTATTTTTTTTGAATAGCTTCCTCACGAAAGAAAGGTTGTGTCTGTGGTCACTGATGACCTCCTGCGTCGGGATATTCGACTGCTTGATGACAAACTCGATGCTGTTATTGTTGAGCAGGCAGGTCCCGAAGCTTCTCAGTTGGTAGCAGACATACGACGGTTGGCCCGTGAACGCCGGCTTGGCAAGCATGAAGCAGAAAGCCTTCTGGCGACTCGCATTGCAGGCCTCAGCATTGGCCAAGCACGTATTGTCACTCGTAGCCTTTCAATTTTTTTTGACCTCGCAAACATTGCAGAGGATCAGCAACGAGTACGTGTTCTCCGGCAACGAGAACGGGACTTACACCCCAAACCGCTTGGTGAATCATTAGCAGCGGCTATTCAGGAACTCGCCGCTGATGGAATGTCTGCCCCTGCCATGCAGCAGGCACTCAACACCATTGCTATTGAGCTTGTTTTTACGGCTCACCCAAGTGAAGCGAAAAGAAGAAGTATTCGAGCCAAACTTCGTCGGATGCGCAAGAACCTCCATCAACTACACAGCGACAATCTCCTACCGCGAGAACGAGAAGAACTTGAAGGCGACCTTCACACGGAACTCATGATTCTCTGGGAAACAGAGTTTCTCAAGCCGTCTCGACCAACTGTTCTTGATGAAGTTGATAGGGGACTTTCCATCATGCCACGTTTGTGGGAAGCCGTTCCAAAAGTCTACGAGTCAATGCGTCGTGGACTTGAATCAGCCTATCCTGGCACGCCATTTGAAATACCGGTGTTTCTCACATTTGGTTCCTGGATGGGGGGTGATCGTGATGGTAATCCCTTTGTGACAACCGAGATTACTGAATCTACATTGCTTCGACTGCGCGCAGCGACGATCAAAGCCCATCTGGCATGGTGTCAACGACTGTATGAAATGCTCACGATTTCCCTGCATGAAGCCCACGGATCCGAACCCCTTCAGCAGCAGTTACTTTCAGCGGCCCAGGAATGGCCTGCTTTAGCATCTGCTCTTGAGCAGATACCTCCGCATGAAGCATACCGACGTTGGTTGCGGATGATCGAGTTCCGTCTCCAAGCCTCAGACATGCGGCATCTTGATGACGCTCAAAAGCCTGGATCATATCAGTCAAGTGATGCACTTCTTCATGATGTCTCAACACTTGTGGACTGCCTCGATCATGATCATGGATTGTCTGCGGATTCACCTGTGCGACGCTGGCTTGACCTTGTGCGCACGTTTGGCCTTCATATGACTCGTCTCGATGTCCGCCAAGATGCTCGTGCCTATGAGGACATTATGGCTGATATTTTCGAAGCAGCAGGCATTGAACCAGCGGATACGTTTCGTGCTCGCGATAACAACGCCAGAGCGGACATTCTCAATTCAACAATGGGTACAGTAGGCAGGCTCCCAGAAGAAAATCTCAAAAAGCTTTCTCGTGACACCATACGTCTTTTTTCCCTTCTCCAACGAGCTGCTGCGCGCTTCGGCCCGGAATGTCTCGGTGGGGCAATTGTTAGCCTGACGCGCTCTCCTGCTGACGTCCTTTGTGTGTTGTGGCTATGGCGATGGGCCCAGAGACAGGCACGCGAGAATGGAGAATCTGTCACTGACAATGATATCGCCATCATGCCACTGTTTGAAAAGATTCATGACCTTCGACACGGCCACGAAACACTCGGCGCTATTCTTGATACCCCTGCATACCGAGAGCACCTGCGCAACCGCGGTGATCGACAAATCGTTATGGTGGGATATTCTGACAGCACAAAAGATGGTGGATATCTCGCCGCGTGCTGGGGGCTACAGTCCGCCCAAAGTCGGCTCCACGCAGCCGCCTCATCCCGCGGCATAGCCCTCACGTTCTTTCACGGACGAGGAGGCTCTCTTGGTCGCGGTGGTGGACCGGCTGCACGAGGGATTCTCTCTCTTCCCGTTGAAACTCTCGATGGCTCATTGAGACTGACAGAGCAGGGAGAAGTGCTAGCCGAACGATACGATGACCCACAGATTGCTTGCCGCCATCTTGAACAAGTTACCTGGGCAACACTCATGGCGACGTGTAAGAATCGTCCACAACCAAAGCAAGAGTGGATCACTCTCATTGAGAAAATGGCATCTCAGTCACACCGCGCATACCGAGAACTTATTGATGAAACTGGCTTTATTGATTATTTCTCCCAGACAACTCCGATTGATGACATTGAAACACTTCCCATTGCGTCGCGACCATCTCGCAGACGAGGAGAACGAACACTTGATGACCTTCGTGCAATTCCATGGGTGTTCGCATGGACTCAAAGCCGTTGCATGATCCCTGCCTGGTATGGATTGGGAGCAGCACTGACAGAAGTAAAATATGACAACCGGCAAAGCTGGCAAACCATTTGTGAGATGTATACACAATGGCCATTTTTTCAGGCCACAATCGATAACGCGTCACTCGCGATTGCAAAGGCCGATATGTATATCGCCCAACAGTATGCAGAACTCATAGACGACGCTGATCTTCGTCGACGCATTTGGCAACGCATTGCAGCGGAACGTGATCGTACACGACAGGCTATTCTTGACATTGTCGGCGCAACAGAGCTCCTCGCGAATACACCGTGGTTTCAACGGTCCATTGAGGCACGGAACCCTACAATTGACCCTCTTAATCTTATTCAGATTGAATTCATGCGACGGCGAGCAACGTCACCACCTGATGAGCGTGATGCTGAATCACTGCATGACCTTCTTCGCCTGTGCGTCCAAGGCATTGCATCAGGAATGAGAACAACAGGATAACCATTTCATGATTACCTCTGATGATCTTTCCATAAAAACGCTCGGAGAGTGTCGGATTGATTCTCCGCTCCGACCACTGATTGAATCACGACATACGAGCGAATACTACGTTTCCGAAGACGATCGTGTGTTTTTCTACGATTCCTCTCGTCTTGCAATGGAAGCTGGAGGCACACTTGAGACGCTTCCTGGCTTTGAACCAGCTGGCCCAAGGAGGAAGATTTTTTTCGATCCTGCAAAAACCAGAGTCGGCATTGTGACGTGTGGCGGACTGTGCCCTGGGCTTAATGATGTTATCCGCGGCATTGTAATGGAATTGGCTCATCATTATGGCGTGCATCGCATTCACGGTTTTCGCAACGGATATCAAGGATTCATTTCAAAATATGGCCACGACGTTATCGATCTGACTCCGGAGAGTGTAAGCAACATCTATGAAGAAGGTGGGACCATCCTTGGAACATCTCGCGGCAGCCAGGATCTTGATGAGATTGTTGATTGTCTCACTCGCATGAATATCAATGTCTTATTTGTTATTGGAGGCGATGGCACAATACGTGGTGCAATGGCTATTACAGAAGCTATTGCTTCACGCAACCAAAATATTGCAGTCGTTGGAATCCCAAAAACAATCGATAATGATATTCCATATATTGATCAAAGCTTTGGTTTTCAAACTGCGTATACAGAAGCGACCCGATCAATTGATGCTGCGCACATTGAAGCGAAGGCTGCACCCAATGGTGTCGGTCTTGTAAAACTGATGGGTCGTCACTCCGGCTTTATTGCGTGCTACGCATCCCTTGCGGAACCAGATGCCAATTATGTACTGATCCCGGAAGTGCCCTTTATCCTCGAAGGCCCAGATGGCCTCCTTGAGCATCTTCTCCAGCGAGTCAAGCGACGCGGACACGCGCTAGTGGTAGTTGCAGAAGGTGCTGGCCAAGATCTACTTTCCATGCGAGGAGATGGCGCTTCAATCGGTGTAGATGCCTCAGGAAATCAAAAACTTGCTGACATTGGCCGCTTTCTTCGACATCGAATCCGGGATCATTTCAAGGCAGCCCATACAGAAGTCAATCTCAAGTATATTGATCCGAGTTATATGATTCGGAGTGTGCCAGCAAACCCCCACGATAGCGTGTACTGTTTGAGGCTTGCTCAAAACGCGGTTCATGCTGCATTGGCTGGTCGAACACAGATGGTTGTTGGACGCTGGCATGGTCGCTATGTCCATATACCCATGCCGTTGGCTGTAAGCCAACGGAATCAGGTCGCCCCTGACGGCGATCTCTGGCTGGCTGTCCTTGAAGCAACCGGTCAGCCACATTCCTTTGGATAACGACTGTTTTTACCACCACACTTTTTTACCACGACACTGTAGAGGAAGCGTACAATTCACAGAGTCTTTGTGCGTTAGGCACTCGTTGAGAGGTTGGACACACCATGCACTATCTGCTGCAAAATCAAACATGGCTCCACCCGCATGCCAATTATGTCGCCTGGTTTTGCCTGGCTGTCTCATTACATACAACCATTGTGCACGGCTCACCTTTTGACGAGCAGATTCAGCCCTTCTTGAAAGCGTACTGTTTTGATTGCCATGAAGGTGATCAAGCTGAGGCCGGAATTACTTTGAATACCTATATGGAATCAGATGCAAAAACGATCAATCGTGATGCGTGGCTCCGTGTACTTCGCCAGGTTGAAGGCAAAGCGATGCCTCCAGCCGATGCTGATCAACCAACAGAAGACGAAATTGAGACACTCCTTGCATGGATTCAAGACTTTGCGCTAAAACCAGACTGCTCAGGAGAAGAGCGACCAGGCCGAGTAACGATTCGACGATTGAATCGTGAAGAATACAACAATACTGTTCAGGATCTCTTTCAGATTACCATCCGTCCTGCAGATGTATTTCCCTCCGATGACATTGGCTTTGGTTTTGATACTGTTGGAGATGTTCTGACCATCCCTCCTGTACTCCTTGAACGATACATTGATGCAGCGGACCAGGTTGCACGTGCAGCCATCGCGAGTACTGACATTGATGCGTCACCACGCATCCCCCTGCCGGGCGGCGTACTCGCATCTCGGGGAGATATCGACCGTGACTTCACGATCGACAAGAAAGGACAATACGTCATCCGGATTACTGCCTGGGGCGATCAAGCAGGGCCGGAGCCTCCGTTAATGACCATTTCACTCGATGGACGTCAAAAACGAAAAACGGATGTGCCAAATGAACGAGGGTCGCCTGTTGATCATGAAATCCGCACCCAGCTTGATGCTGGCACCCATACCGTCCGAGTGAACTTCAGTAATGATTTTTACGACAAGTCACTCAAAAAAAATCGAGACCGTAATCTTCACGTTGGAAGCATAAGCATTCATGGTCCTATTGGCGTTCTCCCTGAACAGGTTCCACTTTTTCACTCACATTTTTTTGAGGAGCCCATTCCTGCATCGGCTGATGAGCATGAACAAGCTGATATGTTCAAGAAACTCATAAAGCCTTTTGCGTCCCGCGCCTTTCGTCGGTGGGCCACAGAAGAAGAATTAGAGGAGCTTGCGATTGTTTTTCTCGCTGCACGAGATCGTGGAGAGACAATCGAACGGGCAGCACAAATGTCGATTGCAGCCATGCTTGTTTCACCATCATTTCTCTTTCGAATTGAAGAAAGTGCAGCACCCGGCCAGATTCGTTCTCTTAACGATTTTGAGATTGCTTCCCGCCTGTCTTATTTTCTGTGGAGTAGTTTACCAGACGACACGCTTTTTCGAGCTGCTGTGCGAGGTGAGTTGCATACAACAGAGCAAATCATTAGTCAGGCCCTCCGCATGCTTCAAAGCCCAAAAGTCAATGCGCTTGCAAAGAACTTTGCAGGACAATGGCTTGGCCTTCGAACACTCGATGAGCGGACTCCAGACCTCAAGCGATTTCCATCGTTTGACTCAGATCTTCGGACAGCAATGACACAAGAGACTGAATTGTTTTTTCAGCATATTGTGCAGAACGATCGAAGCATTATGGATTGTCTCACGGCAGATTACACATTTGTTAATGAGACCCTTGCAAGACATTACAACATGTCTGGTATTGATGGAACGTCCTTCCAGAAAACGTCTCTTGATTCGAGTCAACGTGGTGGCCTGCTCGGACATGCAAGTATTCTTACTGTGACCAGCAATCCCACACGGACAAGCCCGGTAAAACGAGGCAAATGGATCTTGGAAAATTTGTTTAATGCCCCACCACCCGAACCTCCACCAGACGTACCGCAATTAGCAGAAGCAAATGATGGCCCTATGACGGGTACACTTCGACAAATGATGGAACAGCATCGAGCAGATCCAAACTGTGCATCATGTCATAAACTTATGGATCCCCTCGGCTTTGGATTAGAAAACTATAATGCTATTGGAGCATGGCGGGAGACCGACGAAGACCTTGCTATCGATGCCTCTGGGGAACTTCCTGATGGACGATCCTTCAGCGGCCCTGCTGAACTCAGATCCATTATTCTCGAGAAAAAAGATGAATTTCGGCGATGTTTTATTGAAAAAATGATGACCTACGGCCTTGGAAGGGGTTTGGAGTATTATGACGCTTGTGCTGTAGAACGCATTGCTGCAGCATCAGCGGCAGCCGATGATAGAATATCGGTTATTATTGCCGAGTTAGTATCGAGTCCCGCGTTTCGACAACGTGAATCAGGAGTTGATGCACCATGAAACACCATCTCTCTCGCCGAACAGTTCTTCGTGGCTTGGGCACCAGTATCGCACTGCCATTCCTCGAAGCCATGCAGCCGAAGTCATCAATGGCATTAGCTCGTCCAATAACGAGCAAACCACCAGTGCGCATGGCTTTTTTGTATGTTCCCAATGGCATTCACATGCCAGCATGGACACCAGAGCGTGACGGAACACTGACTACACTCCCATCAACATTGCAACCTCTTGCCTCGCTACGCTCTGATTTCAGTATTCTAACTGGTTTGGGTCAAAATAAAGCAAATTCCAATGGTGATGGTCCGGGTGACCATGCTCGAGCCATGGCAACCTTTCTTACTGGAATGCAAGCACGGAAAACTGATGGAGCTGATATCAAAGCTGGCATATCAGTCGACCAGATTGCCGCAGCCAGCCTCGGAACGCGAACTCGATTTCCATCCTTAGAGATTGGTGCTGATTTGGGCAAAACATCCGGCTCGTGTGATTCTGGGTACAGTTGCGTGTACTCATCAACCATCTCATGGCGAAACGATAAGCAACCTCTTCCCAAAGATAACGATCCACGGGTGATTTTTGAGCGACTCTTTGAAAACGGGCGGCCTGGTGAGTCAGTCGCAGCGCGTGCGAAGCGTGATCGATTCAGTCGCAGTATTCTCGATTTTGCCATTGAAAATGCTCGTTCGCTGGAACGCAAACTTGGTGTGGCTGACCGTCATAAACTAGACGAATACTTGACAAGCGTTCGTGAAGTAGAACAGCGAATCGGTGCAGCTGGAAAAAAAGAGCGGAGCGATACCGTTAAGATGAAAAAGCCAGATGGTATTCCGGATGATTATTCAGAGCACCTTCTGCTTCTCGCTGATCTGCTGTTTCTTGCATTTCAAACCGACTCAACACGTGTGGCGACATTCGTTTTTGCTAATGAGGGTAGCGGCCGGAGCTATCCAAGTATTGATGTGCCAGAGGGACACCATAGCCTCTCCCATCACCGGAATGACCCGAACAAACAATCCAAACTTGCAAAAATTAACATGTTCCACACCAAACACCTTGCCCACTTACTCACCCGGCTCAAGAACACTAAAGAAGGTGACCAATCACTTCTTGAAAACAGTATGATTGTCTATGGTGGGTGTATTGGCGATGGCAATCGACATGATCACGAAAACCTTCCTATCATGCTTGCTGGACACGGCGGGGGCGCTCTCAAGCCAGGGCGACATGTGACGTACACACCAAAGACACCGTTGATGGATCTCTACGGCTCACTGCTTGATACAGCCGGTGTCAAGACTGCCCCCTACGCTCAAGTCAGTGGTCGGCTTGAAAATATCTAACACAGATCAATTTTAATGAGACCACACCAGTAGCTGAAAGAATCGACATGAAATGTCTGCTTTGGACTGCAAGCATTGTCAACGCGCTGTTTGTATTCCATCATCATGATAGCGTTGCTCAAATCCTAGACCGTCAGCCTCAGCGATATCATCTCCAGACACGCGCAAGTGAACTTGATCGGCGAGCGAAGCCTCACCCGGCTATCAATTTTATTTTTGATAAGGATGGAACACCTCAAGACGTTGAGCATGCGTCCGTTGACACGCGTGTCCCGCTGAAGGGGCGACTTGTTGTCTGGCTAATGGGCTACAACGATGAACTTTTTCAAACCCTCAACTCGTACGGGCTCCATACAATCCAACCACATTATGCGAACAAGTGGTTTAGCATCCTGAAACCACGAGATCGAATGGATCGTGGAAATGTTCGGCTTGAGGCGGCGACGGGTAAAGATGTGAGTGACCAAATTGATATCCCAAAACCAGATTCGATGATGGAACGAACCCGAGCGATGCTTCTCTGGCTTTCACATACTCACCCACAAGGTCAGTGGAAACAGTTTCTCTCTTCTGACGGATATTCTGTTCGCTGGGGAAAAGTTATTATTGCTGGATCATCTCATGGCTCAACAACAGCTGCACGATTTGCAAAAGAGATCCGTGTCGATCGTGTCGTGATGCTATGCGGACCTCGAGACCAGGATCAGGACTGGCAGTCACTCCCATCGACAACACCTCCTGAACGTTTTTTCGGATTTTCACATGTTCTCGACACTGGCTGGTCTGGGGACCACTATTGTCGTTCATGGGAATTGCTCGGCATGCATGCCTTCGGCCCAATTGTGAACGTCGATAATTCGGTGCCACCCTACGAAAATACTCGTCGACTCGTGTCAGCAGCAAACGTCAACGATGACGTTAAGCGGGCCCATTCAGCAGTGCAACCGGGTCGGAATTCTCCAAAGGATCGTGAGGGGCGTTCGCTCTATGCACCTGTGTGGGAGTATCTTTTTACGCACCCAGTCAATGAGACAGGCGACGCAGACACTCAGGATCCTGACTGTCTTCAGGAGCATCCGCTCGGCAAATGACTATCACACAAACAAGCCTCTAGTGCACCAGACCCGGTCGATGTGTGCCGTACTGACCAGGCATACGTTACCGTACACTAAATCGAATGGTGAATAAGCAATATCAACGTGATTGATCCTTTGAGCTCTCTTGCTGCCAAATGGACATGAGTTCATGAGCCTCCAATGACACAAGTTGTGCATCACCACCAAAAGCCCTCACAGATATTTCACCGGCATGCTGCTTCACTGGGCCGTTTCCACTAATACACACTCGGCCTTCGTTTCCAACAATCTCTGTTAGCGAGCGGTCGGCCAGCACCTGAATACGGATGCAGCCATCAACCGGCTTGAGGGGCGCGTCGTTGAGCGTCTGAGACTCTACGTCGTACCGGATGCTTCTGCCCAGCATGCTGATTTCAATTGCCGTCGCTGCGCCAATTTTGACCTTCAGCCGAACATCCAGTAGATCACTTGCAACGGGCAGCGTGACCGGTTTGTCTGCAATCAGCTTCAGCGACTTAACCTCGTTGGTCTTCACTCGCAGTTGTTCGATCTCTTTGATCGGTTCAGCAAACATACGAATACCGTCATCCGTTGTCCGCAAAGTCAACTGATGGGGAAAACTGAAGTGCTGATTGTACGGGCCAGGCGAAGGAATTCGTAGCCAGCCCATCTGAATCTTACGTCCGTCCGGTGTATTCTCAAATGTTTGAGAGGCGTAGTATGGCCCCCAATGAACCTGATGTTTGCCTTCATGTTCCGGCGTGAATGTCTTCCCGTCAAACAGACCGATGGCATACTTTGCATCCGCTGCAAACACAACCCAACGACTATTTTTCTTATGACCATTGACAGGAAGTTTGAACAGTTCCGTACATTCGAAATAGCCAGGAAGATGGCTTTGCTCAGTCCAATTCTTAAGATTCGTTGACGTGTAGAACGCAGCATTGCGTTTGTAATCCGGATGCTCGTCAAAGACGATCATCACCCAGTGCCCACCAAGCATCTTTGCCTTTTCATTCAACGGCTCATCGGTATCGTTATACGAATACCAGATGACTTTTGGATCGCGGCCCTTGTGCTTAACGACAGGATTTTCTTCATACCACTTAAACGTCTTGCCGCCATCGATGCTATAGGCGATGGACTCACCAGCTCCAGTGTCTGTCAGGAAGGCAACCAAGGCATGTGCGCCCCAACCAGCAGTGTTGTGCGTGTCAACAATCGCTCCACCAGAAAAGCAGGCGCCTACGGCCATCGTTTTTGGAAACAACTTGTTGGGCTGCTGTTCCCAGTGGAGTAAATCCTTGCTGGTCGCGTGGCCCCACGTCATGTTCCCCCATGGCAAAGCAACAGGGTTGTGCTGAAAAAAGAGGTTCCACGTCCCATCATAATACACCATTCCGTTTGGATCGTTGTTCCAACCCACCTTCTGCGTGAAGTGAAACTGAGGCCGGTGTGGCTCTTTGTAGAAACCGCCTTCTCCAGGAATAATGTCAGACTGCTTCACCAGCGCAAAGCCTTCCTCAGTAACATTACTGGCAACAACGCGAGCCGTCTGTCCGTTGTAGGAACCGATCGAAAAAAAAGCGAACCAGTCCGTCGTATTGTCTCCAGTCGCGATGTTCAGGCCATAGCGACGGACTTCCTTATCATCAATAAACAGTTGGATCTCGCCCTTCGGTTTTCCTTTGTTCTGAATTGGAATAACGAGATAGCTCTGCTGGACAGTGAATGACTTTTCTCGCCGCGCGAGTTCCGGCAGTGTCGGTCTGGAGTCAGACTGTACGATCTGGTCCACATTGATATGTCCCCAACCCCCAGTTGCGGCATCAACAATCTGAAACACGACAGCCTTACCAAACAGATTACGAACGTCCAAGAACGCAAGTTCGAGTTCCTCACTGCCACCCGACCGTGTATTGCCTCCACTAGCCGTATGGACGACGCTGCCATCGACAAGCAGATTCATACAGGTCTTACCAGCATGCCCTCCCCCACCGATTAGAAACGTCACATAGTTCCGCTCAATTTTAATCGGTGGAGACGTCAACGTGCCAGTACTACGATCACCTCTCAAGAACGAATTAACGAGTCCCTTGCCTTTGTAGCCACTGACGTGCATCTGCCCCGGCAGTGTACCGTTCGCAGGTCCCGTGCCAAACGCTTCACCTTCAGCTTTCCACTTGCCATAGGTTTGGCCTTCAAAGTCAGCCACGAGGATATCATCATTTGCTTTTACGCCACCCATCATGGACAGCATGAGAAAAACAGACCGACACAACTGTTTCATCTACTCTACTCCTGTATTGCTACATGCATTCTGTGTGCATCCCCTGATGTGCGTTGTCTGTTTATCCAAAGAGTTCAGGGAGACTATCGATTAATAGACCGCATGCACCTTGAATATTCAACGCATCTATCTATCACATCTATTTGGGCTGTCGGATGTGATGCCAAGCCACGATTAATAACAAACTTTCTCGCTGACGCCGACTCATTTCTCTTCATCACATGAAAAAGCTCCGCCATCTTTTTCATATGCCCATTGGCACTTGTGCAATGATGCGAAGAAAACCATCACTGACTCCCTCTATTTTCATTGGCAACGCCACAACACCTGATCCATTTCGTGGCCGACACTCCACACACCGTGCGCACAAAACCAGTCACTCCCGCACATGCAACCAGTAATGAAAATCACACTCCTTAGGCGTCACAATAAACACTTCTTCATTGCTCTAAAAAAAACCAAACGCCCACATGTGATAGGCCAGTTGTATCAACTATAACGAACATGAACGCTTCGTTATATTCCTCATATTATTTGAATTTAAATGCCGATGAGGCAAAAGGCCGGCGACTCATGCTTGGAGAAACCTTTCATGCGCGCCATTTCTCGCATCTGGATGTTTGTCATTGCCCTGTTCCCAATCTTTTCTGGAACAAGTGAGGCGGCTCCCCCTGTTGGCAAAACTGGATTTGACCCCCGGATCATTACATTCGGTGATTCTCGGAAGGAAATAAAGAACACACCGATTGAAAAACGTGCCTACCGACCGCTACATATCTATGGAAACAGCGTGCGACGAAGGTATTATCGAGGCAGCTCACCATCACGACCCACTACAAATCGCCGTCGATAATATCGACACTTGACGCTTGGCTGCATTGACTCAAGCACGATAACTATTGGTTCTTGTTTTCATCTGTGTTCCCTAACACAGTGTCAAACAAGAGGCTCAGTACGGTATCACCAACGTTTTGTTGTTTCAGATTGACAGACAATCCAATCCGTCAAAGATGACAAACGTCACGAGGCAGCCTTTTTAACATATTCATCCCCGACCAGATGCATTAAGCAATTGACTTGGTGCACATTTCTTCACCTATCAAACGTCCGGCACATTCATCATGAAAGATAAACTGTTCTTTAACTGGAGCAGTGGAAAAGACTCTGCCTTGGCACTTCATAGACTCATGAAGCAAGGCACGCTCGATGTTGACTTGCTTTTCACGACAGTGAATTCTGTCCACAAACGCGTGTCCATGCATGGCTTGCCAACGGAGCTCCTGAAAGCACAGGCTGAGTCCATAGGTATTCAGCTCAATATATTAGAGCTTCCAGAGCACCCTAGCATGGATGAATACAACGAGTTGATAACGGAGCGAGTCCATACCTTTACCGAGGCAGGCTATAAACATACGGGCTTTGGTGACATCTTTTTAGAAGACTTGAAGACGTACCGCGACGACATGTTCACTCCACATGGAATTACTACACACTACCCCATTTGGAAGGAAGACACTCGTGCGTTACTCCATGAGTTTTTCTCCTTAGGATTCAGAAGTATCATCGTCTGTCTAAGTACTGGTAAACTATCCAAGGAATTTCTGGGCAGAGAACTCAGTCCCGAATTAATTAATCAGTTCCCGGACGATGTCGACCCATGCGGTGAAAATGGAGAATTCCACACATTCTGCTTTGCAGGGCCTATCTTCAAAAAAGACTTAGACATAGAGGTCGGCGATCACGTCTTTAGAACCTACGACAACCCCGTTAACACAACCCAAAGGATTGAATTTGGATTTTGTGATGTTCAATTTGGTTGAGGGCTCAATGAGAACGATGGACAAAAGCGCAGGCCATCGCGTTCATAAGCAAATCGCTCACATGCCAGGCATCGAGACTGCTGAGAAAACGATCTGATCGCATGACAGCGCATGCATCAGTTACGGATCTGAGTCACTCACATTCACTAACTCTGCATCGGCAAGGGCATGAACATGAAATTCTAATCCTGTTTGTTGCTCAACGCAGAGGAACCGTGTCCTCGCCTTTGTCCCTCGACAAAAGGTGCGCCCGGTCGTTGTACGAAAAATACGGCCAATCGGAATATCCTCGACTCGCATTCGTGACCGCTTTTGGTCATCGTACTGAGCGAGCGCAAGCACAAGATTCCGATCACTGCATGACGTTGCAGAGGGATTCCACATATACTGTTCAAGTGCAACGGTCACTTCAGATGGAAACGAATGTGCATCAACAAGTGGAGCGAGAAGCTCCCGAAATGCATTTTTCCATTCCACTCCATGTGGCTTTGGATGAACCCGCTTCCCTCGAAAGGCTTCCCATACATCAGCATGCGCAATCTCGTGAAGGAGTGTGATCAAAAATGCATACGGATTCAGATCTTCATTCACTGATATTCGATGATACACATAGCGACGTGAGGGTGGACGGTGGTCTCCGAGTTTCGTGCGTCGCGGTCGACTCACTCGTATAACAATATTTCGATTCTGCAGAAGACACGCTACATATTCCCTTACCTCTTTCGGCACATGTGCCTGTACAATCTCGATTGCGTTTTGGAAAGACAACATGCACTCAGGTTACTGAAGATTCCGTCCTTTCGACTACAGAGATTTTTATGATTGCATCACTACAGAACCACTGTCACGTGTTTTCAGTATTTCTTCTCTTGATATCCGCAAACATGAGCCTGCTCGATAGCTGTGCAGGCGACTGGCCCGATATTCTTGGCCCCACTCGATCAGGCATAGCGTCTTCAGATGAAGTATTGGCTGACACATGGCCAACTGAAGGACCACCTGTTATATGGCAGAGGCCTGTGGGCCGTGGGTACGCTGGTGTAGTCATTGCTGATGGAATGGGATTTTTATTCCATCGTCTTGGTGATCAAGAAATTCTTGAGGCATTCGATCCAGCCAGTGGAAAACAGATCTGGGCCGATCGTTATTCCACAACCTTCCGCCCTCAAGTCGGAGGTGGCGATGGCCCTCTCTGCACGCCCTGCATCTCTGAAAAACGCATCATTACGTTTGGGGCACAAGGGATCCTTACCTGCCATGACACTCATTCCGGAATGCTGCTATGGCAGCGGAATACACACACCGATTTCGATGCAAGAGAGGGTTACTTTGGCGCAGGATCAAGTCCAATCGTTGTTGGCGACATCGTTATTGTAAACGTAGGCGGCTCAAAACAAGATGCGGGTATCGTTGGGTTTGAACTTTCAACAGGAAAAACTAAGTGGAGCACCACGACACAACCCGCCAGTTACTCGTCACCGACACAGGTCAAGATTGGAAAAACATCTTTTACCATCATCATCACGCGCTATAAATGCTTATTCCTAGAGCCTGAATCCGGCGAGATACGATGGGAGTTTCCATTTGGCATGCGAGGCCCAACTGTCAACGCAGCTGTACCAGTCATTCAAAAGAAGTCAACTGGGCTTTCATTACTCATTACCGCTGCTTATGGCATTGGTACCATGGAGGGCACGTTTGATGAAAACACTTTCACGAAGCGATGGGAAAGCCTTGATACTCTTGCCAGCCAATATTGCACTCCTATCTTGATTGGCCCACATGCCTACTGTATTGATGGACGCGATGACATGCCTCCGACAAGCATGAAATGCATAGACACACACACAGGGATTGTCCGATGGAACCAAGATAATTTTGGATACGGAACACTGATTTATGCTGATGAAAAGATCATTGCAGCCAAAACAAATGGTGAACTTGTATTGATGGAAGCAAATCCACAACACTTCAATATTCTTGGACAGCATCGTGCCTTAAGCGGCACACTTCGAGCACTTCCTGCCCTTGCCGATGGGAAACTGTTTCTTCGAGATGACGCAACGCTCGTCTGCCTGAACGTAGGACGGTAAACCCACAGCCGACTACGCAATCAGTGCGTCTACCACATTCCCATGCACATCAGTCAGCCGGAAGTCTCTTCCTTGAAAACGATAGGTGAGTTTGGTGTGATCAAACCCAAGAAGACTGAGTATTGTTGCCTGTAAATCATGAACGTGCACTTTATCTCGAGCAACATTAAAACCAAGGTCATCACTTGCGCCATGCACATATCCTGGACGTGCACCACCACCGGCCATCCAAATGGAATAACAGTCTGGATAGTGGTCCCGCCCAAGGACTGCACCCTTTGACGTCCTCCCCTCACGAAACGGAGTTCTTCCAAATTCTCCCGTGCATAGGATGAGCGTGTCTTCAAGAAGCCCCCTTTGCTCAAGGTCTTCTATGAGAGCTGCTGCTGGCTTATCAAAGGTCGCCGCTTTTTTTGTTAGGCCATCTCGAATATCCTGCTGCGGACTCGTCCCATGGAAATCCCAACCCCAGTCAAACAGTTGGACAAACCGGACTCCTTCCTCAACAAGTCGCCTTGCCAACAAGCAATTATTTGCAAGACTCTCTTCACCTGGCTGAGCGCCGTAGGCATCCAGCACATACTGAGGTTCTTTTGAAATATCCATCACGCCAGGCACGCTTACCTGCATTCGGTATGCAAGTTCGTATTGTGCAATTCGTGTAATCGTTTCCGGATTCCCCAGTTCTTTTGCCTGAAGCTCATTGAGGTCTTTGAGTGCATTAAGACTTTTTCGTCGCAACTCTCGATTCATTCCTGGAGGATCTGAAACATAGAGAACGGGGTCTCCTTTTGAACGACATTGCACTCCCTGATACACACTCGGCAGGAAACCAGCACCAAAACTACTGGCACCACCATTAGGCTGAACCCCTGACGAGATAAGCACTACGAAACCAGGGAGATTGGCATTCTCTGTCCCAAGGCCATACGTCGCCCAACTTCCAAGACTGGGGCGTCCTGCACGAGGACTACCGGTGTACACCATCAGTTCCGCTGGCGCGTGGTTGAACTGATCTGTAAACATGCTCCGAACAAGACACATCTTGTCAGCAACACGATGGAGATTCGGAATCGCATCGGAGAGTTCCATCCCGCTGTCACCGCACCGCACCCACTTTCGTCGCGTCCCCAACAATGTGGGAGTACCGCTGGTAAAAGCAAATTTCTTTCCCTCAATGGTCTCCGCTGGACAGACCTCACCATCCCGCTTTGTCAACTCAGGTTTATTGTCATACAAATCAAGATGAGGCGGGGAACCCGTTAAGTGAATTACAATCATTCGTTTTGCTTTGGCAGGCAATGGAGAAGACTTCTCTGCCATGGGATCAACTGTAAGTGGATGGGGAGGTGCTCCAAGCAACTCCCCCATCGCCATCGCACCAATGCCTCCAGCCATACTCCCAAGAAGTTGACGGCGCGTTGTGATTAATTTTTGTTCAAGAATTGGGTGCATGAAATACCTCATGGACACATAAACGCTTCATCTAAATTAAGAATAATATTCGACACCACAGTCCACGCCGCAAGATCAACAATACTCACGTCCTCTGGCTGTGAAAAAGGACCTAAAGGCTTCGTTGCCATTTCTTTTGCTTCAGCTTCACGCCCCAAATAGTGATGCTGTACCTCTTCAAACAAGTGAACCAAACGATCGATTTCCATGCTGGTTGGAGGCCTTGCAAGCACAAGACGAAAACCAAAGGCCGCTCGCTCCATGTTTGTTAGTCCACCCTCTCGAACGAGCCGACGAGCGAGACCCTGAGCAGCCTCAATGTAAACTGGATCATTCATTGTCACGAGTGCCTGCAGAGGCGTATTGGTTCGAGGCCGACGGACCGTACATACTTCTCGCGATGGAGCATCAAAGGTTGCCATGGAAGGATACGGATTGCTGCGTCGCCACGTTGTATAGATTGCACGACGGTACCGGTCTTCTCCCGTGCTTGTTTTCCAATCAATACCACCGCCAAAGGCTGCCTTAAGGCCAAGGTCTGGTTGAGGAGGATTCACACTGGGCCCACCCTTCTTGCGGGAAAGAAGGCCAGCAGCAGCGAGCGCCTGATCACGAATGACTTCTGCAGAAAGACGGATCCGTGGCCCACAGGAAATGAGTCTATTCTCTGGATCTTTTTCAAGAACATCCGGAGGGCATTTGGACGATTGTTGATAGGCGGCACTCATCACAATGAGACGCTGAATGGCCTGCAGATTCCAGTCATTATCAATAAGTTCACAGGCCAGCCAATCTAATAACTCTGGATGACTTGGAACTTCTCCCTGACTGCCAAATTCCTCACTTGTTGAAACGAGACCAATGCCAAAAAAATGCTCCCACAACCTGTTGACGATCACACGTGCTGTAAGCGGATTGGCAGGGTCCACCAACCACCTCGCGAGCACAAGTCTATCAATCCTTTCTCCTGCACGAGATGGAATGCCATGAAATATCTCCGGGACTCCGGCACTCACTTCTTTCCCAAGGTTCTTCCAGTTTCCACGAATTTGAACATGCGTGACTCTCTGTTTATCGATTGGAAGTTCTTCCATGACAGGAACGGTAATGGCTGGAACCTGGGACAGTTTTTTCTGCAACTGCTCCAGCATCTTTCGAGCTGGCTGAAATTCTGGGGGCTCCGAAACACCCTTTGGGGATGGCTGTCTGAGTTCAGGGATTCCTTGCTTCAGTTCGGCGATTTCCTTTTCAATACGTGCCCTTTTTTCATCCACAGACTTCCACGGAATTCGAATGGTAGGCGCCTCATTTCGACGGTCCGCGTCTGCTGTGTTATTGAGAATGGCATATAGCTGAAAGTATTCTTCCTGCGAGAGTGGGTCATATTTGTGGTCATGACATTGAGCACATGCCATAGTTGTCCCCATCCACGTACTCATTGTTGTATTTACACGATCGACAACAGCAACAGAACGAAATTCTTCATCAATTGTGCCACCTTCGTTATTCGTGAGAGTATTTCTATGAAATGCTGTGGCGACTTTGTCATCAACCGTAGCATTTGGAAGAAGGTCACCTGCTAATTGCTTAATTGTGAATTCATCGAACGGCATGTTGTTATCAAACGCACGAACAACCCAGTCTCTCCAACCCCATATTTCCCTTGGAGGATCATCTGCATAGCCAGCACTGTCAGCGTAACGAGCAATATCAAGCCACTGTCGTGCCATGTGTTCACCGTAACCATCATGAGCAAAACGTTCCTCAATAAACTTCTGGATTGCATCCAGTGATTCATCTGCAACAAGAGCATCAACTCTTACAACACTTGGTGGAAGCCCTGTAAGATCGAGCGACAGACGACGCGCAAGCGTAAAACGGCTAGCCTCTGGTTGAGGCGAGAGATCCTCGGCCTCCAGTCTGGCAAGAATAAAATGATCAATTTCATTGTTTGTCCACGCGGCATCCCGTACCGAGGGAAGAGCTGGACGACGTGGCGGGACATACGACCAGTGCGGCTCATAGTGTGCGCCAGCAGCAATCCAACGCCTCAAGAGATCAATTTCCTCTCCCGTAAGTGACTCGCCAGCTTCCGGAGGAGGCATGACCACATCAGTATCAGGAGATGTGATTCTCTCAACCAACGCACTTTCCTCTGGCCTGCCAGGCACGATTGCTGCATACCCTCCAAGGTCGGCTGTTCCACCCTCAGCAGTATCAAGCCGAAGTCCATCTTCCCCACCGCCCTGTCTCTCATTCTCATCAGGACCGTGACAACGCACACATCGATTAGAGAGAAGACCCCTGATGTCCCGAGTGTAGGATGGTACGCCTTCATCAGCAGACGCGATCACTGCATTTACTGCGAGAAGCAGCAAAACGCGCATGACAATGACGCATCGCATGCCATTACCCTCGGCAGTTAAACGTAGGAGCCTCATGAAATCGCCTCACGTGTTGCAAACACACAC
>MDSZ01125389.1_pt1 | contig 24497 bp, 11 predicted proteins | sample 811201 | NCBI WGS metagenome assembly MDSZ01 (sample SAMN05326647, study PRJNA326480) | marine metagenome | isolation source: seawater | place: Indian Ocean: North | collected 2010
CTTAAGCCTGTATTAATAGTTGTTGCCATTTTTTAAACCTTTACTATATTATGTAACTATTAGTGTTTTAATTTTACGTAAATTTGCTATTGAAATTTTTTCGCTTCCAAGACTAACATATGGAATATTATAGTTAGTTAAACCAAAGATAAAGTCGTTACTTTCTTTAATATCAAAGCATACACTAAATCTTACAACAATTCCTTCTAATATTTCACAATTATTAGTCTTACAAAAATCAAAAAACTTTGAATAATCACTATACTTTATATTGTCTATGTCAAAATCAGAAAAGTTATTTGTTATTTTTAAATTAACATTTTCGTTTTCTAAAATAGTTTCAATATTTGAACTGTTTATTTTATTTTTTAACATCTTAAAAGAAGCTGCTTTTTTATTTACATATGGCATACCAAAAGATAAACAACTTTTGCCATTAAAGTTTGTAACAATAAAATCAGTGCCGTCTGTTAATGTTCTGTTGATAACACCATTTTTTGAAGTAACTAAAAAACTTAAAGACATTCTGACATGCTTTTCAGCATTGTTAATTTGATCTAAACTATAAAATTCACTAAAATTTGATATCTGGACTTTAAAGTTATTTTTGCTTTCTTTTTTTAAAAGTCTTATTTCTCTAGGATAATAAATATTTTCTTTTGGAGAAAATTTTGTATTGTAAATTACTGCTCTATAAGGTGAATTTAACACTTTAATTGAGTTACTTACTTTAGTAAAATCAAAATATTTGTCTGTAAAACCTTCTTCTAAACTTTCTGTAATCATTTCATTTTTTAAATAGCTATCATTAAAGCTGTTTAAAAGAAATATATCACCTTTGTTAAAGTTAACTGTACTATTAAAAAAGTCTTTACTACTTACATTAGAAAAAATAATGTCATCAAACATTTTTGAGTAATTTTCAACATTTTGTGACTTATTTTTATCCATTAAAATCTTTTTGTATTCATTAAATCTTTGATAATTTAAGTTTATATTTCCTGTATATAGAAACAACACCATCTCTCTAGAAAGACTTTTTTTATTTGATATTAAGTTATCCATATCACTATATAAGTCACTATCTATTGGGTTTTCTAGATCATCTAATTCGTAGCCTCTAAACTTTGAAATAATAAAAGGAACAGGTAGTATTTTAAACAATATATTATTTCTTATATTAAGACCTTTTATTCTTTGTAGACTTCTTGTCTTGTTTTCGACTTTAGTAAAAAAATTAACAATATCTAAATTAGAAGAACTATGATACGAATTTTGTAAAATAAATAAGTCATCTGTTTTTATATGATTTTCAAGATAAGACTTTTTAATTTGTATTTTACCTTCATTAAAGGTGTTCATATCAAAAAGTTCATTAAAAAAGAAATAGTTTGTCTTGTTAGATTTTAAACCTATATCAATTAACTCTGTACTACTTTCTAACTTAATAATACAGTTAGAAAGAAAATTTAAAATATCTCCTTGATTATCTTTTACATAGCCAAACGAATAAGAAATATCATTAAACTCACTCAAGTTTTTTACAAATATACTAGACATATTAACAATAGAGTTATTGTCAACTTTTAAGTCAATATTCACACTAAATTCTGGAATCATTATGTTTCTTTTAAAAATTCTATTTGCTTGTGATATAGAATTTGAGTAATCCTCATTATTAACATAGTTACTTGATTCAAACTGAAATGTCTTTTTTAGATACTCAATCTCTAAAACCACAGTAAAATTTCTGTTGCTTGTTTTAAAATAAAACTCAAAAATACCTTCATCAAATAAATCAAAAATAGACTTTCCTACGTAGTCAATTTTATTTTCTATTGAAAAATTATTTTGACTATAAACTTTGTTTTCTACAGAAACATTATTTATCTTTATACTTTTTACAATTAACTGACTTAATACTTCTGGACTAATATTATTACTTATTCTAATTTTATTTCTAATATTAAAACTAGCATTTGTTATTTCTTGCTGCAAGTTTAAAAGTTTTATTGTCTTTGAAAATACTTTATTTTTATTAGACTTTAAACATTGTGTTATAAAATTATTATTTTTGTCAAATGTTATTTCTTTAGAAAGTGTAACAAGTTTTTGATCTTTGCTTACAAGCTCATTACCATCCATATCAGCAATACTAAATTGCAAAATAACTTTAAATAAAAAATTTTCTTCACCAAATAAAAAATCTTCAGCTATTCTATAGCAAAAGTCTTTAACATTTGTTGTTATATTAAAAACATTACTTTTTGTTGAATTCATACTTTGGCAAGATATTGTTTTTTCTTTGCTAAAGTAATCAACTTTAACGCTAACGCTATCAAACATTGAAAAGTCTAACATGTTACTAGTACTTACTTTTATTTTATTTCTAGAACTGTCTAAACTAATAGCCAAAGTATCAGTTACATTATTTAAAAAGTAACTTTGATAGTAAATTGTGCTATTAATAATTGTTTGATTTTGTTGAATATATTTAAAGTCACATTCTACCACGTCAGTTTCGTCAATAATATTGTTTTTCTGATCTAAAAATAAAATTCTTAAATTTTTAATGTTTTTATTTGATAGTTTTCTAGAAAAAGAAGCACTTAAATCTAAGTTATAAAAATCAACTTCTTGTTCAATTAATTTGTCTTGAGCATTAAATCTTTCTTGTGAAAAACTAGACTCAAAAACAAGACTGTTTCTTTTTTGATTTGCAATATTGTAGTCTTTAAAAATGTTTTTAAGTAAAAAACCTTCTAGTTGTGTTTTTTCTTTGTCGTTTTTATAAGATTTAAAGTCAGTTGTATTATTAAAAAATAAATTTGTAAACGTTTCTTTAAATGTATTTTTATCTTGACAGATTACTTGTATTTTGTCTACGTCTTTTTTAAAAGTTAACTTACTTCTATTTAGTAAAAGAGGTATTCTAAAAAAAAACATGTCTGCATTGATGTTAGGTTTTATTGATTTTATATCATCTACATTAAATTTTTGTATAACATTAAAAGAATTGTAATTTGTCATTTTATTTCCTTATTGTTTACTCTATTACTAAAGTAAACATTGTAACAAAAGAATAGAAAGCTGAAATTGCAAAATTTGACTTATTTTTAAGATTTATTTTTCCATTATTAAAGTCAAACAAAGTATCAAGATCTTTGGAATCTTCTCTTGAGTTAACTATTTTTCCTATAAGATAAATTGTCTTTAAAGATGAAGACTCATTATCAAAAAAGCTGCCTAATTTTATAAAAGCAAGCTTTTCTAGCGTATTTTCTTCAATTTTAGCTTCATGCATCTCAAAAATAAAAGTATTATCCTCAGAATTGTTTTCTATTTCATAAACTTTTTTGTGTATACCTGTATCAGCTTCGATTGTTCTTATAATTTCAAGAATTTCTTTTTTTCTACTTTGAACGTTTATATTTTGACTGCTACTTTTGCTGTTATAGCTTGAATAAACAAATCCTGTAGTATTAAAGTCATTAAGTAAGTTAATATTTTTAAAATGATTACGATCATACAAGTCGTTGCCTGAAATATCTTTCGGTATTAACACCTTATAGTTTAGCTTATCTGAAAATCTTTTATCGAGAGCAAGAACTGGCATATTTTTAACATCTTGTTTATAACTGTCAATTGTTTTGTATTTATTAGACTTTTTTTCAAAGTCAAAAGTATTTGAGTTATAACCGTTGTTTTTAAAAGTAATTTCACTGCTATGATTTAGTTTGCTTTTTGTAGTAATTAATTTTAAATTGTTTAGTTTGTTTGAAAGTGAGTCATTAGCTAAAAATGAATCTACAGAGTTATTAAAATTTATGCTGTTTTTAACTTCGTTAGAATCTAATATGTTACTTCTAGTATAAGAAAAAAACTTACCAAGATCAAACTCAGGATTTAAAGTACTTTCGTTTTTTGTTGTAACTTCAAGAGGAATATAGTCAAATTCAGAATTACTAATTTCTGACTTGTTATTACTAGATATTTCGTGATTTTTAGTATAGATAATTGATTTATCACTAAAAGTAGCAAATTTATATCTTATATCACCGTCTTCGATTTGAGAACGACCGTTTTCTGTAATTATAAAATCAATGATTCTGCTTTTTTTATCAAGTATTCCTGACATGTTTTATCCTATCATTTTACTTTTAATTATTAAAAAACATAACTTTCATCATAATATATGTTTTCGCTATTAAGCTGTGATAAATTATTAGTAGCATCTTCTATAAAAGGATAGTAAGACCTAGAATGTTCATCGCTGTTAAATGTTTGTCTATTAATGTTTTGGTCATATAAATTTGATTCTACATACTGAAAATACTCGTTTGTAAATCTTTTATGTATAGGCCAATCAAATACTGTGTCACCATTTTTATTAAGCTTTGCAGTTGCAAATTCTGTACTACCCATAATCTTATCAGAAAACTGCCCAAAGCTATCTGTTTTAAAATAATAAGAAAAGCCTATTTTACTGCCATTTTCAACGCCATACTTAAAACCATCAAGTCTGCTAATTGGATACCTGCTTTTTTCACGACTAAACCCGTACAAGAAAAGCTTAATTTTTTCTTCTTGTTGGATTTTGTTCACATAACCTTCAGGATATTCTTCAAGCTTAAATATAGGTGATCCTGAACTTGTATTAATTGATGACAAATCATAAGCTTGATCTTCTGAAATGTCATTTATTTTAATGTTTAAAGCTTCATTAGGTACTGCTGGCGGAGAAAAACTTGCATCTAAAGTATAATGTGCATAAGGTATTTGGTAAACTAAACTAGAAATACCTGTAAGTTTTGTTGTAAAATCTATTTCAAAGCAAGGTACTTTTTTATCGTTAGTTAATAAGAATCTGTTTTTGTTTTTATCAATACTATTTTCATATAACTTAACAATATTTGTATTACTAATGTCAAAAACTAGTTCGTCTTCGACTAATTTGTTTTTCTTAAAAATAGTAAAATTATTATATAAACCTATAACATCAACAATGTTGTAGTCTTCTTGATTTTGATTAGCATTATTTTCAATATATAGTTTTTTAACTTTATAAATTAACGAAGTATTTGTATTTAATTCATGATTGTTAATTACTTTTTTAAACTTTGAAACATATACTTTTTCATTTATACTTAAATCTTTATCTTCGTTTACTGAATTAAACAAAGCTAACTCTCTTTTTTGATTAATTAAACTAAAATCGTTGTCAAGTAAAGATTCTGAAATACAGTGTAGCTTGGTATTTTCAATAATATGATTATTGTTTAGTTTTTGTATGCTTGTAGAAATATTTTTATGTGCGTTAGTATTACTTTCCAAAATTTTGTTTTGTGATAAAGAAATCAATAAAGTTCTTTCAATTGCAGCATTTTGCCCTTCTGAAGTCAAAGATAGATCAGAATATGTATAAGGTAAAAACAAAGTTTCAGCTGAAACTGTAGCTGCTATTGACATTGTTGAAGTAGTTGTTAAACCTGTTATGTTTATTTTTCTATTTAAGTCTGAAGTCGGATAAACGTCAGGTTGATCCCATTCTTCGTTTTCATCTAAGATTAAAAAAGGCTCATATATTCTAGTATTATTATTAGTATCGCCAATATTATTATCGTCATTTAAAACTGCATACCAAGCAGTTTCAGGAATACTTGCTTTATTTGAAATATTATACTTGTTATTTTTTCTTCCATAACCTGTTATTTCATTAATTTGTAATGAATCTTGCTCTCTTCTAAAGATTCCACTTACTGTATCTGTAACATTAATTTCATTTGTCTCCCAAAAATGAAGTGGAGAAATAAGATAGAATTCAGACTCACCTTCACTGCTAACAACAAATTCTTTCTTTATTAGTCTAAACTTTTTTGTAACTGTATAGCTTGTATCAATATCACTGTAATCATTATAAGACTGTGGCTTTTTTGATATGTTTAAGAATATGTCTTTGTTATAATATGTAATCTTATATTGACTATTTCCTTCACCAAATAAGTTTTCTACAATATCACTTTCAAAAATATCTTTACCGAAATCAATTTCGTCTATTATTGAATTGAACACAACTTCAGATGGTTCTACAACCATACACCATCCGCTTGTAAATCCAATAACGCCAGTCTCGTTTTTATATTCTAAACCAAACATTGTAAGAACAATGTCGTCAGATACATCACAATACTCAGGGAATATGTCATGTGTAATATATTGCAAAGAATATCTGCTAAATTCAAAAATTCTTTTGTTAGAAAGATTTTTTTCTAAAAGAATATTATTTTCAATATATCTTGCTTTGTTTGTTATACTGTTTTCATTAATTTCTACTGCATTTTGAATTAAATAGTTTTTTGAAAAAGGTAGCAAATAAGTTTTTATTGACTTATAGTGTCTTTGTAGACTTTGTGTAGCTGAGCCGTCTAAAACTGCAGTAACTGCTGTCTGATCACCATTTTCAAGTGATTTTTGAATCATAGATCCTAAGTCTTCATAATTAAGACCAGCTGAATAGCTATGTGTATCATAATATACAAAATATCTACTATTAAAGTCTCTTTTGTTATTGAGAATAACATCATATGAGCTGTCTATAATTTTTTTATTTCTATTACTTTGAAAAAAGTCTTTGTGCTCTTGCAAATGAAACGTTTTATGCCAATTAGTAACAACTTTTGAATATCTGTTTGGATAGTTTTGAATATTTTCAAGGTTAATAATGTCACTGAAAATAAGTTTATACGACGGTACTTTATTTATTGGACCAGATTTTTTGTACTTATAGTTGTATCTATCTTGAGAATCAACACTATATAATACTTCTTTGTTTAAACAATTCAAATAAACATTTGAAAGAGAAGGATGTACACTGTCTGCTATATATAATGTTTCATTATTTGTATTTTTTGAATTGTTTAAAGTTAAAAATCCTGTATAAGAACCAAACTCTTTAGACGATAATCTTCCAATAACTTTTTTATTATTAAATTCATCATTTAAATTGTTGTTCCAAACATTGTCATAATAACTACCTTCTGTCTGATAAATACTGTGTCCAACGCTATTAACATCACTATCACCGATAATAGTCTTTCTAATAGAAATACTTTCATTAGTCTTATGCTTTTCTTCTTTGATATAGTCTCTTCCTATTAAAGTTATCTCTAACTTATCATGGAGTGTTACAATAGAAGGCATAACCTCACCGTTACTATTAGATGTTACACCAAAAACAATTTTGTCTGTTGGTTTTAACAAATAAGTACTTCTTTTAATTACATCTAAATCATTTTCTTCTTTGAATATTTTACCAGATATTGAATTTATACTACTTTGTAATTTATTTCCAATGTTTTGATAATCAACAACCCTTTCAGATGATATCCCTAAGTTGTTAGGTTGGCCTGCAGTTTTGCCTTCAAGCACATTGTTATAGTTATAATAAAATTCATCAGCCTTTACTTCTGGGCTGCCTCTGAAGTTATTTTCCATTAAAGCAATATCTCTAAAAATACCATTGCTATCAATATTACTAAAACTTATATCGTTATCATTTAAGTTGTTGTAAGGATTAAAAGCTGATTCAAAAAAGTTTATTTCTACAAGACTGTTTTGATTATCAAATTTAACAAAGCCATTTTCTATATCGAAATTTAAAAATTCATAAAGTTTTTCTCCTGTATCGTTACCATTACTTCTATCATAAATTGGAGCTGTGTATAAACCTAAAAACAAAAATTTAAGAAATTTATTAGACTTCTGTCTAAAATCTAATGAGTCCCATACATCAATGTTATTAGATGTTATTTTAAAGTTAACATTTAAGTTTGCAAACTTTACGTAATCATAAAAAGCATTTCTTGTAAAACTACCATGCGTTAGTCCAAAATTTTTAAAACTCTCGTTGTTTCCGGCTGAATTAAAAGGATGTAAAAATCTTGTATTTAAAAATATATTTGTTAGCGATCCATTTGAATCTTCACCTTTTTGATGTATAATATATTCTTGCAAGTTAATAGTTCCTGGAATAGAATTTGCATTTCTTGTTTTCTCTCCTGCGGGATTAAAATAAACATAATTTATTACAAATCTGCTATTAATTAAACTATCATTTAACTTAACTGTAAAGTCAAAAAAAGCATGAGGATAAATACATGTACTTAAGTCATTTCCAATTAAGTTAGAGCCACCGTTAACACCATGATAACTGGTTAAACTATCAAATGAAGATACAGGTGCACCTAATATTTTTTCTAAATAGTCTCCATCACTTCCGTCATTTCTAAACTCAAATAAAGGATTTCCTGTTTTAAAATAGTTTTCAATATCATCATCAATACCTAACAATATCTTAGAGTTGGTTTCATCTGAAACAAGAACTTCTTCTTTTAAGTTACTTTTAATTTTATTTATTGATTCATCTAAATAATCGCTTTTAAAAGTATTCTTTACAAAACTATTAACAATAAAGTCTTGCTTTTGCAAAATATTAATATTAACTTTTTCATTTGCTTCAAAGTCTAAAGTATAATCACCATCAATGTTTTTTAAAACGTTTTGATCAAATTCTGCATTAACTTTTTTACCCGTTATTAGAAAATTTGAATATGTTATAAGTTCTCTACTTGATTCAAAATCAAACATAGATGTTTCGCTACCATTAAAATTTTCTAGCTTTATATTATATACTTTGTTACTTAAATTGTCTAATACGTCAGTATCATAATCAGATGTCCAATCCAAATCTTTTTTAACATAAATTGAATCAATTGTTGTATTGTTTGAGTTGATATTTGAATTTTCTAGAAAGTGAAAAACATTTTCTGAAACGTTTGGCTTAACTTCTATGTTGTTACTAGTTATACTATAACTACTTTTAAGTTCTACGTTATTATATTTGTCATTGTTATAAATGTATCCGCTAGGTATAATTTGGCTATAAACTTTTAATGTATCTTGATAACTTTCGTATGAACTATATTCTCCTAAATAGCTATCAAAAGATTTACCACTTACGTTATAGTAGTTATTAGTATAGTTTATATCACCTAAGTCTTTTGAAAAAAAGTAAGATTGTAAAGGCTCTTCTAAAATATTGTTTTTAACGTGATTAATTCCTTTTCTTTCATTCAAAATAAAAAAAGTTAAATTATTAGCAATATAATCACTATAATCATCTTTATAGTCATAGACTTCATTAAAACTAACTTCATTTAAATCTACATTAGACTGTCTATATCCACTTGAAAAATTTCCTTTTTTAACAGGCATTTCTCCGCGAGACGTAAATGATCCTTTGATTGACATCTTTTCAAGTAAAAACTCACCTGATATATACTGCGACATATCTAACAAGTGATCTCTGTTTGGCTGCCAGTTTTGTTTATAAGGAAAACCATAAGAATTAGTAATTTTACCTATTGCAGTTTTATTAAAGTCTTCACTAATGTTTGTACTCAAAAAACTACCATCAGGTCTATAACCTGGTGACGTTAAAATAGGTTTATTATAAACAGACAGTATATTGTTTTTTAAATTTTCTTCATAAATACTTTGACTATCAATAACGTTATTATTATATATAAAGTTTCTGCTTATTGATAGCGACTTACCATTATTATTTTTTGCGCCAAGTGCTGAATATTTTATCTCTGAATTATTAATAACTGAAAAGTCAGCTGGATTAAGATTATTTAAGCTTTCTTGAGAAAATTCTAGCAAGTTTCCATCTAAATAGTTCCATCTTTCGTTTTTAAAATTCCAATAAGCAGTTGGCAAAAAGTGTGAGCTATAAGACTCAGCAACATTATCTAGAAAATTAAAATACCTTGTTGAAACCAATTCGTCAGACGTAAAAGTATCAATATACTCTGGTTGCGGATTGTTAAAAGTAAGTTTTGTATTTAATAATGATAAGTCAACTACATCTTGATTAGAAAAGTCAATAATAATTTTAATTTGCTTTTGGTTGCCAAGTTTGTAGTTCTCTACAATATCTTTATCTATTGTTTTGTTGTAAAAGTCGTTTTCTTCTAAACTTTCTGTACTGATAAAATCTTCAATGTAAGGCTCGTATTTTTCTTCAAATCTTTCTTGTTTAAAAATGTTTTCAAAATTTTCTGGAGTTATTTTTCTTTCACTAGAAATTAAGTTGTCAAAAGTATTAGGATTATCAAATATTTTTGTATTTGACAAATCATATTTAGAAACATAAAAGTCGTCATTAGTCTTAGATATAGTTCCTTGTGTAATCAAAGAATCATCAGTTGTAATGTAATGACCAACATTTACATCAATACCTTCAATTTCTTCAGTAACATTAATTAAAGGAAAACCAATTGAAGAGCTTGAAACTTTATTAGTAAATTTTAAAAGATTAGTTTCATTAAAGGGATCATTAAAGCTCTGCACTTTATTTCCAGTTGTTTTTAATACAGATGGTAAAGTTCCGCTTAAAGAGTTTAACTCCCTAATTATTTTTCCAGGTGCTTTTGATAAAATGCCTGACTTTACTGTATCACTATTACCATCATTTATTTTTTGATGTGAATAAATGTCATCAATATTGTTAACAATGCTAAAGTATTTTTCGTTAATATTATCTGTAACAAACTTTTTAACTATTTTTGGCATTAATCAATATCTCCTATATAAGCTTTAGAATCAGGCCCAGCGCCATATGTATTGTCACTATCATAGCCGTGTGACGGGTATATGTCACCTTTATTATACTCGTTTAGCGACATTTGATTATTACTATTTTCAACAATACTCCTGTCATTAAAAGGAAGTATATTGTTATTGTCTTCTGAATAGTATATTATTTTATTTGTAAGCCTAGGTATTAAGCTTGATGTATTTTGTGAAGTGTCAAAAACTGTAACGACTTGTCCATTTATTATTTTGTTTGTATAGGCAAAAGATCTTTTAAGAAGCGTATCGTTACCTGTGACCAAATCAGCATATTCTTCATCAGAGTAACTTTCTATTGAACTTTTTTGTTTTCCATTTTCATCTTTTTCACTTTCTTGTAAAGTAATGCTATTAGAAAAATTTATAGTCCTACCTCTAGCATCTGTACCAGAACTTATTACCTCACATTTTAGTCCTAACAAAGATCTTTCAGTTAAAATCCCACCATCAATTTCTTCTATTGTACCAAATATGCTAATGTTTGAATTTAGTCTTGATAAAGAATAATAGTTGAAATATCTCGGGTATTTAAGCTCACTAGGCATTTCAAAAAAAGTAGTTATATTTTCAATGTTTTCAATTTCTTCAAAAGGAGCCTCTGCAACCTTTTCAAAAAGCTCGTCAGGATTATCAATACCATATGTTTTTTTAAGAATTAAAGTATTGTTTTGTACTTCTAGTTTGTTTCCTTTATAATTTTCACTGTCATTAAAATACTTAGTTCTTTTCTCTAAGTAATTTAAATCTTGAAAGTATATTTCACTATTACAAATATTGTTTTTAGTATATTTAGATTCAAGTCCTACAAATAAGCTTATATTAAAACAGTTGTTACTAAAATAATTGTATTTTTTTAAAATTTTGTTAAAGTCGCTATCATAAAAGTGATCTATATTACTTTGACTAGACTTTATAAAATTTTTTTTATTTACATGTTGATAAACTATTTCTCTGTTGTCAAAAAAAACAGAATCTTCGTCTAATTTTATTGGGTTTTCGTCACTATACATGCTTTTCCCTATTACGTCATTTTTCTCCCAGAATTATATGAAGAACTTCTTCTAAAATTTATACTTTCTCTAGAAAAATCATATTTTGTTCCTGGGCTTACAATAGCAGTAGTGCTATAACGATTCTTATATTCATATTTATGTCTTTCTAAAATATGTGATTCATAAACGTAGTTAAATCCTTCAAATCTTATATTACTTGGAACAATATCATAAAGAATAGAAGACATAATATTATCGAAAAATTTAAAAACATTACCTACAGATGCATAATTTATTAATACTTCGTCACTAAGCTTTTCAAAATATTGTATTCTAAGACTCTTGATCTTATTGTAATCATAGTCATATCTTGAGTAATAGTTTGAAACATATCCTGTAAAACTATTTAAGTCTGATATTAAGTTGGCAATATCTTCGTTTATGGATTTTACAATTGACATATCGATTGACATTCTTGATACAGTATCATAGTCAAAATCAAGTGGCATGCTATTTGAAGGAAAAGCATTAAAATTATTTGTTATTAATTTGCTTTCACTGCTTTTATAACTTATTACATTAACTCTATTAAATCTTGTAGGTGTATCTATATTTGCGTTTTGCTTTTTAAAAGATACTCCTTCTAAATTAAATTGATTTGTATTATCATTCCTATTTTTTATTTCACAATTATTAAGTAAGATACTATACGATTCAGATGTAAATATTTTCGTATTGTTTCTTGCAGTATACTTTACTATATTGTTTTCAACTGTTTTACTTTCTTCTATATTAACAAAATCAAAGTCAAAGACAACCGGGCTTTTCAACAAGTTATTTTCTATAGTACCAATACTAAAAATGTTGTTTGAATGACTTTTGTTTTCTTTTTTATCTAAACACTTTTTCCAACATCTTATTTTAAAAACTTCACCCTGAAAGCTTGTATCATTGTCATTGATTATTATAGGAGAAAGATAGTCGTTACTAGTATAGTTATAGTTTCCTATACAAAAATCAATATTGTTATTGTAAAAGCTACCGTTATTATCATTATTAAAAATAGTGTTTAAGTCTTTAACAATATTATTGTTTACATCTCTAACAGTTATATCACTTATTTTTTTAGAAGTTTCTAGAGGTTTTTTAATTTCTATTTGTTTACCAATATCGTCTAAGTACAGATTATATTCAATAGTGTTTTCTTCAAAGCTTGTTTTCTGTGTAATACACAAATACTTAGGTAAATCATATAAGTTAACATCATTCAATATAAGATCAACATTATAACTTGAATTATTTTTAATAGGTTGAATAGTAATGGTTAAAATACCTAGCTCTTTTTTTTCATTATTATAGTTTTGATACTTTGCTACTAAAACAGGTGCTTTAACATTATTTTCATCTATATCAACTCTAAATAAGCATTGTGTACTAGAATAAGTTCCTTCTTGATTTAAGATATTTTTATCTTTAATTGTTTCTTTAAACAAGAAAAACATCTCTATAGACCAGTCTTTTTCTAGACCTTCAAGAATACTGCTTGCTATGCCTTTGTTTTCTTCTAAATGTGTTTTAATATTTTCAATTGAAAGAAAAGTTTTGTTACTTGAAAAATCTTCTGTCAGAGGATTTAAAAACGAAACATCAGACAAGATCTCTTCTGAGTTTCCAAAGTTAACGCAGTTAATAAAATCATTAGACAAATAGTAATTATTGTTTTGTTTAATATTGTTAAACGTAGAATATTCTTTTATGTCTATGAATTTATTATGATCAATGCCAAAAGAATTAAATGTACTTTCAAGACTTTTAACTGTGCCTTTTGATCTTAAAAAGTCTTGTGTATTTATTAAAAATCTTTGCCATAATATATTTTGAATCTTTCTAATACTTATTTCTGAAATTATGTCTTCATAGTTAAGATTAAAATTGTTTAACTTTTCTTTTGAAGCATTTGGGAGTATTTCTTTAAACTTTATACCATACATTTTACATAAAATAGGTATTTGCATTCCAACAATGCTTTCTTTATTAATTGAGTCATAATCAACATTTAAAAAATTATTTAAAGATGCTATATACATTTTTAGCTGGTCGAAAAATCTTGCCCAAATTAATACAATATTTACTATTTCACTAGTTGCAGGAATACTAGAACCTAACTGTGCTGCACCATTTTTTACTGTAAATCCATCTTCACTTACAAGTGAAGATGGATAATTGTACTCACTATCATTTGAAAAAACTGGTAAGCTTTGCAATTCAGCTGAATTTAAAAAGTAATGTTTTGGCATTAAGTTGAAAATTAAATTTGGATTATTTTCATCATAAGTTTTAGCTATTTCTGTAAGCTTACTTCTTATTTCTTGTATTTTAGTATACCCAGCATTTAAAACAGGAGAGTTAGAAAGTTTTTCATTTCTTAAAGGAATATCACTAGAATCTTTTACATTTGAAGTATCTGACATTAAAAAATAATTATTATTGTTTAAAGAATATAATATTCCATGAAGTTTGTTACCTGAATAGTCTATTGCAAGGCAACTATTTATATAATCTCCACCTGGCTCGTTCATTCTTAAATAAAGTGTTAAACCTTTTTGAGAAAATATATTTCTATGCATATCTTTCTTAATAACACTAACACTCCTTATTTTTAAGAAATACCTGAATTCATCAACTTTACCTACTAAGTTTTGAAAAGTATAAGTTATATTGTCTAATATAAAACTTAGGTCTTTAGATGCACTTTCCATAGATTCAGAAGAAACAAATACGCCTCCTATAACAAAAGGAACACTTGCACTTTTGATCTTATTGTCAAAATATGTGTTTTTAACGCCGTTACCTAGTCTAGTAATACTACTTTCATTAATAATGTTTCCATTTATTATAAAGTTGATTTTTTTAAATCCTCTTTCTTCGTTAACACTTATAACAATATGCTTCCAAACTGACTTTTCTAATTCTATCTTTGCAAGTGAATATCTCCCGTTAATTACTAAAAGCATATTTAGAGTATAAAACGAGTTATTTTCTAAGCTTTCTTCGACAAAACAAACAATACCGTTAAGATCTCCTTGTCTGTCTGTAAATTTTTTAAAAACAATTTGTTTTCCAGAAACAACACCTTCAGGTATTTTTAGCCAAAAGTCAAAAGAAAATTTTTGATTTTCTGGAGAAAGTGTACCTATTAACTTTTTATCTTTTTCAATATCATTTAAAACTTTTCCTTTTTGATCAAAAACAACAAGCGCCTCTGATCCTGCAAAACTTAGTGATGACTTGTTACAAGGAAAAATATTTTCCAATAAATGTGTTGTATAACCATCTGTCTTATTGTTATATTTTATGTTTTCTAGCTCGTCTTTGTCATACGGAATGTTAAATATTCTATCAAAAGCATAAGCAACCTTATTTACTGCTGAGTCAAAAAAAACATGTTCTGAAAAGTCTTCATATTTTATATTCTTAAGCTGTTGTGTTGTAAAAAATCCGTTATAGTCATCAATTCTACGTAATATAATAGAAATATCATCTTTTGATAAAGACTCAGGGTCTATTATGTTAAGACTGTTAAGAATACCAAAAAAGTCTTCAGTACTTTTTTTATCAAGATTAATACTCCCTTTGTTAGGAGTAAAAAAACTTGAATTGTTTTGTGGATTAGTTTTTAATGTCATTATTGAATCCTAACTGAATATTTTTTGTTAAAAATTATCTTTTCAACTTTTGAAATTGAATCATTATATTTAAACTTAAAATTTACTCTTTTATTTTTAAAAATCTTTGGTACAAATAAGTTAAATTTATATTTTTCTCCATCATAAAACATTTTAGTTGAACTATCATAGTCAATAATAATGTCTCCTGATTCAACGTCATACATTTGGTAAAAAACTTCGCCAATGTTTTCACTAGGAAGTTCATAAGGAACATTAACTGCCTTAAATTCTTTTTTAGTATCTACAAAATATACTTCAATAGCGCAAGAAATATTGCTTGCAAATAAGTCGTTTTCTGTTATTCTTATTGACGTAACAAGGTTTTCATACCTAGTTTCATTAGAGGTTTCTGCGGTCCTAAATTCTACAGATTCTGTCAATATCGTGTATTCAATTTCTTTGATACTTGAAATATCAATTTCATGAGCTGAGCCTGTTCCTGCGCCAGGTCCTGTTGCAATAAATAAAGTACCTACATCACTATTAGCTGCACCGATATCTGTAAAGTCTGTTGCAGCTCCTACACCATCACTAACAGATACTATTTTATATAACCTACCTTCAATAAAGCTTACTTCATTATCTAACACTACTAAGTTTGAAGTGTCATTAACATTTACAGATAATAAATCTAGCTCTATAGCTGTTCCTGTTCCTGCGCCAGGTCCTGTTGCAATAAACAGTGTGTTCACATTACTATTAGCTGCACCAACAGTTGTAAAGTCTGTTGCAGCTCCTACACCATCACTAACAGATACTATTTTATATGACCTGCCTTCAACAAAACTTGTAGCTGACTCTATATTTTTGTAACACCACTTAATTGTATCTTTATATGTTTTATTGTTTTCAAGATAAGTCGATATTATACTGTTATATCTACTCATTTCTGATGCTGACACTACAGCTTTTCTTGTGCCTAGTAAAGCATCGCCGCTAAAGTTTGTTGGGATAATTGTATCTTTATTTGTTATTAAACTGCCAATATTAAACTTTATTGACCAACCACTTCTTATATTATCTGGCTCGTTAAAAGATATTAAGTTACCGTTTGCCCTGTTAAATAAATAAAAGTCTTCAGAATTATCCAAGTATCTTATTTTATTAAAAGAGTTAGTAGGTATATTATAAGTCGAGTCATCTATTTTAATTTTTAGTTGAGGTACAAGACTTTTATTAATTAAATGTCTGCTACCTAGTCTTTTAACAAAATAAGTCTTGTTATTATATAGATCTTCATCTTTAAATTTTATTAAAAAACCTAAGTTACTAGGCGAATTTTTAACAATTTCACTTTTGAAAAAGTCTGTAATATTAAAAACTAAATCTTCATCACCTAGCGCTGTATTTTCTTTTAAGATACTTGATATACTTGTCTTTTCAATGTCACTAGAAGATATTGTATTTTGAACTTCCCAAGAATCGTTGTCTGAAAAGTCTTTAAAATTACTTTTGTCTGAGTCACTGAAATGTATCGTATCTTTTCCAGTGCCTTCATTAAATAGCTTTTTTAAAGAATGAATATCAAGAGAGAAATCTTTTGGTTTTGCTATCCCAGTAGTCACATCTTTAAGCACAATTTCAGCTTTTAAGTTGTCAAATGCACCTTTTAAAGTATTATCTATATTCCATGTGTTTTTAAATTCTTCAAGGTCAAAGCTAATAAGTAAATTACTGTACTCAATTCTTGCAAATTTATTTACACCATCAACGCTGATCTTTGATGACATAAATTGTGGTAATGAAATAACTGTATCACCAGATTCACCAGATTTTGTCTGTTTTAATATAAGTTCATTATCTGAATTATTGTATGCTTTTATGCTTGTTGTTAAACCATTTTCAAATACGTTAACGTTATTTATTACTTCGCTAAATCTAGCTGCATGGTTATTTGTACCGTTAGTATCTTGCACGCCAACAATAACTTTACTATCAACGTTAGTTATGCCAGTAGCAGTATTACTTCCCGTATCAATTATAAAAGTAACTTCTCTACCTTGTGCATCAATAATTTTAAATTCTTCACCATTAATTAGATTTGCATTTTCGCTAAAATTAATTATTGTGCATGAGTATGCATTTTTATTTTCATTATAAAGCTTAAACAAGTCTAAAGTTGCTGCACGTCCGACGTTTGCAAGAGAAGCATCGTTATTTTGTGTCCTAAGATTTGTTACGTATGTATCTTTTTGAGGTTCTAGTATAATAATCATTTTTTTCCCTTAGTTAGCAGCAATAATAATGTCTCTAGATGTATATCTTAACTCAAATAATCCACCTCTAGGAGGATATATTAATCCTTCTTTAAAGTTTGCAAGAGGATTAAAAACATTGTCTTTGTATTCTCTAGTAGTAAGATTTTCAAGGTCAAAAAAATTATCTTCTGACGTTTTTGAAACAACAGCTGACTTCTTGTTTGTAACCACACTAATTACACCATCAGTAGATTCTATTAGCTTATATAAATCATTTAGGTTTATAGGAGAGCCAATTTGCATTAAATCAAATCTCATTTTTTCTACTATTCTTTTATTAATGTCAAATACTACTTCAAAAGGATCAAAACCAGACTTAACATTTACTTTTATCTTTAAACCAAAATTATAGACTGGAACGTCTAAAATATTAAAGTTTGATCCAACTAATCTATATTCGTTTATATACGTAGATAAATTGGTTTTAATAGCATCTGAAGCTTCTGTATAAAAACCCTCGTTGTCTTTACAAACAACATATAAATCAACTGATCCTGTATTTGATTTGTTTTCTAGTGCAACAGCTTTATCAATTCTTCCAAAATCACTAGGCATAGTCATTATTCTTGCAATAAGATCTTCATGAGTAATAATTCTTGATTGTGATCTTATTGCATTTGGTATTTGTGCTTTTAACTCGTCTAAACCTAAAGGCTCAGATCCACCAACAGCACTATTTTTATTTGTTACGCCTATAGAAGAAATAACATTGTTAGTAATATCTTCGCTTAAAATATCGTTGCTGTTAGGAAATGTAACAATAGGATCTTCGACAATAGTTGTAATAGACTCAGGACCTACATTATGACTTGATCCGCCTCCATGCTTATATTTTACTGTAAGAACTTTTCCTTTTGGAGAAATACCAAACGTGCTATTTTTTAGTAAAATACTAGGGTCTAAACTAATTCTAGAAAAATTATTTTTACCTCTAACAGGAAGTAACAAATCACTTGGGTTTGAAAACAGGTTGTCTTTAATTTGTTTACCTGAGCCATTGCCAAATCTAATTGAAGTTTTACCTGTTTGAAAAGATTCTTCTCTTATAAATCTTCTAGGCGCAGGCATTATTACTAAATAATTTTCTTCTGAATCTTTTACTTTTTTATAAATTGTTGTTTGAGTTAAATAGTCAACCTCATAATACTCATTGTTTTCTTCATCAGTAACACTTATTATTTTAGTTATATTTACGTTTTCAAGTTCTTTTGAAAGAAAAAAGTCTCTTTCAGTATCTTCAAAAAAGATTGTTTCTATTTCAATATTGCCTGATACACATAAGCCATCAAGACTTAAAAACAAAGTCGAAGCTGTCCCATCTTCATTTTCTTCACCAACTTCTTGTATAAAGTTACCTTTAGTAAAGTCAACATCTTCTTGCAAAATAAAATTAATTCCACTATTTGAACTAACTTGTGTTCCTTTTTTAATATTAGGTAAATGTCTGTTAATAGGTTGTAAAATAAATTCACTTAAGCTTGTATCTCTTTGTACTTCAACTGTAAATGTACAATAAACAGATGAAGGCGAAGCAATTGAATTTTTTATATTTGCTCTTCTCAGATGCTTCTCTATATTATTTGGATCAGTTGCAGTTTCATAGTCAAGCTCATTAAATTGTTGCTCAGCATAAAAAACAAGAGAGTCACCAACAATAGCTGCAAAGTCTAGAAACATTCCTCCAAGAGATACTTCAGAAAAATCAACTATCTGATCTTTATAAAAAGTATTTGCGTATTGTAAAAGTTCACTTCTAAAGTCTGTAAATGTTTGACTTGAAAATTGTTTTACACTTTCATTTTTTAAATATTTTTCAAATTGACTCGAAGGCATGTCTTTTCCTAACTTTAAATTGCGTTATTAACAAATAACACTATATCACTTTCTTCGACTCCTAAAAGAGGAATACTGAATTTTATTGTTATTTTATGTATTTTGTTTAAATCTGGGTTGTCTTTATTAGTTATTGTAGCTGAAGATGCAGATAAAATATTTGTGCTTGCTTGTTTATCGAGAAAATCATTGCCTAAAGAAAAGTTGTTTTTATCTACATCATTTGAGTAAAACTCTAAAAGACTTATATTAGGCATAAAAGATTCAACGGCGTTTTTTATTTCTAACGAAGCATACTCAGCCATTTGATCTTCAGTAATCGAAGTGTTTGAGTAAATAGCTCTTAGTCTTGTACCGTAATCAGGAAAACCTAACCTTTCTCCTTTCTGAGTCATTATTAAGTTTTTTAAATTGTCCTTTATCTGGTCAACAATGTTAAAGTGCATTTTAAACAAAGATTCACTATCTAAAGTGCCTTTTTCTAAAGGCGTTTTTATTCCAATAGGCTTGACTTCAGGAGACTTAGTCTTAGACTTCCATTCGCCAAACTTTTTTGTTTCACCTAACGTTCTACCAAGTTCACCACTCATAGACATATAAAAGCCCCTATTGTTTTTAATAATTATATCTTAAGATGTTTTTGCAAATTTAGAAAGAATGTCTTTTAAGTTATTTTGAATATCTTGATACCTGTTTTTGACTTCATTATATTTAGTATTAGAAAAATTAGTATAAGGAGTTGGAACTTGAGGTGGTCCTGATATTGTTGTTATTGGAATTCCTATGTGTACATGATTTTGTAAGTCGTCTGTTAAAACTTTTAATTCTTCTAATAACTGGATATTAATGTTTAACATTTCTTTTAATATTGCCTCTAAAGTATTTCCTAAAACTAATGGCTCAGAAAGTTTTTCGTCGTAACCAATTAAAACCCCATAACCATTGCCACTCATTAACTTTAAGTCCTCTTCATTTTCAGTATCTACTGAATGTCTTTCTGCCTCTTTATTAAAGTTTCCTAACTGTATAATGCTACCATCAACTAAAATTTTTCCATCGTTTTCTAATAAAATATGTGAAGAATTATAAGCTTCATTACTTTCCTTAATAATTCTTATCGAGCCTTCTTCAATAACTAAATCCTTGCTTTGCGCTTTTTTTCTAGCTACTATTCTTATGTCGTTTGACTTTAAGAATATACCAGGAGAAACTGTCATATTTTTTTCAAGTGTTTTTGACAAATAATTCTTAGAAATAATTTCTTTTTGGTCTAACAAGTATTTTCTTGTATTAAAAACTATGTTTTTTTCTTGTGATTCAACATCAACTTGACTAAGTGTACTAATATATTGTGAATTATAAAAATAACCATTGTCTAAATTATCAAATTCTGTTACATAAAGTCTTGAAGCGTCGTTTTCTATACTTAAAAATCCTTCTTTAAAACCTACTTCTTCGCTTATTTCTTCACCAAAGTATACTTCTTGATTTTTTAAAACTTCAAGATCATCATGAATATTTTTTATTTTAATATACGACTTGTCTTTGTTTATAGATAGTTCTTTAATGTTTCTTTTATCAAAATCAGGTTCGTTTTGAACAATTTTGTCTTTTATTTTAAAAAAACTTTCTTCACTAAAATCATTAAAGTCTTCTAAGAGATGTCTTCCTGCAACGATATCAATAGCTCCACTCGAGTTATACTTTTTATCAATATTAAATGTTTTAGTTAAATTTACTAAAGAGTTGTTTGAGCCTTGCAAACTTAATTCATAAGGTTTAGAACTCCATCTTGGAACTGCTGTAGGAAAAAAATCTTTTTCTCTTTTAGCATCACTATAAATGTCTAGAATAGATATATCACTTAGAAAGCTATGTTTATTAATAAGCTCTTGTGAAATTTCATAGTCTGGAAGATTAATAAGCTTTTCAATCTCTTTTTGCATTAACTTTACATCTTTTTTGTCACTAGTTGTCACTCTATCAGCGTCATCTAATATGTTATCATTACTTTGCAAAAAGTTTTTAACCAAAGAATCTCTTGAAATTGAAGTAAAAGAAAGATCTTCTGATATTCTGGTTCCTACTTTTTTAGACAACCAAAAACTATTAATAGAAATCATAGGGCTTATAATTTTATCTACTTCATTAAAATTAGTACCAGAATTCTTGAAGAACCAAACAATTTCTCCTGGTTTAACAGGAAGTGAAATATGTGTAGTAAGCATTGGAAGACAAACATGTGCAAACCTAGTTTTACTGTCTGATAAATCAATGCAAATAATTGTACCGATTGGAAGGTTTTTTGAAAAATTACTTACTTGGTCTATTGAACTAAGTGCAGGATTTAATGTATCCAAGTTATAGTATTCTGATAGAATTGTTTTAGTTTTCTCGATACTATTTAAAGTATAATCTTTTACATAATGAACAACTAATCCTGTACTTAACATTATTTAACCATTAATCTTTCCAAATATTTCGTCATCGCTGATTGTTTCAGCCTTTTCTTCTTCTTTCGCAATAAGCTCTGCAAGTTTTAGTATTTGATCGTTTGATTTACTCATTCTTTCTATGTATTTAGACATTATTGCGCCTATATTCATATGCTCGTTAACTCCTCCTTGCATTGAAATATATGCATCATTAAACAACATTTTTGACTTTTCTCTATCTTCTAATGCATTTTCATATATTTCTTTCCAAAGCATTTTTTTCTTATCTTCAAGTGTTGCAATATTATCTAAAATATCAGCAAAATTTTCAATGCTTTTTTCTTTTTTTTCGTTTTTTTCAACTTTATCTAAAACTTTTTCTATTTGATTACTCATAACAACCTTTCAAAATATATCAAACATTTTATCAGGACCAGCAACTTTTCTGTAAATCTTTCTTATACTTGACAAAGAAGAGCTTAACTCTGTACTATTTAGACCTGATATTTCTCTAAGATAAACAAATACTGCTCTTTTATTAAAAAATTCTAAGTTTTCTATACTATTAAAAACTTTCTTAATAGCAAAGCAGCATTTAATATCATTTTCGTCTTTAACATGATCTTCAATATATACAATCATGTCAATAATTTTATCAAACCTTTCAAATGACTCTAAAAGCATAACATCTGGATCTATATATTCTCTATCAAAAAGTTCAGATTTTTCACTTACATTTAGAGCATTAGGATCGTCTATATACGCACTTCTTATTTGATTTTTACGAAGCCTTCTAGACTGTATTGTTAACCAGTTTTTTGCAACCACGTTAAAATAAGAAAAAGCTTTTGAGTTTTTCTCAGGATTCCACTTGTGAATTGTTTCAAACAAAAAAGAAACACAATCAGCTTTAAGATGTTCAATATCTTCGTTAGAAGATTTAAAACCGTATACTGATACTAAACTTTGAACAAGTTCAGTAAAAGCAGGACTTATGAATCTTTCATATATTACTTGTTGAGATTCAGCACACGCTTCTTTTTGATATTCGACTATCTTATTTTGAACAGTAATATCAAAGTAATAAGATTTCTTTTTTTTAGCTCCTGATCTTTTTGTTTTTTTGATACTTTCAGTGCTATTGTTTTTTTCAAGTCTTTTGCGGCTTATTTTTGTCTTCAATATCTCCAACCTCTTCTTCTAAAGCTTTGTTATCTTTAGCAAGTTGATTGGCAATATAGAGCAAAGCATCCCGAGTTTCTTTTACTTCGTTAATTGCACTTTTAATTTCTGTATTGTTATAAAAAATAGGTATTTCAAGAATTCTACTAAGATTATTATACTTTTCGTCTATAATATCTAATGAGTCTTCGATAACTTCTTGCATTTTTATTATAATAATTGCAAACTTTATACAAAAATACAGAGAAAAAACAGCTATAAGTAAAATTATTGTAATAAAAACATAGAACATTTAGCCATTACCTGTCAAGTTGCTTGTTATAAATAAACATTATTGATTTTTTTTCGTATTTGTTTACAATAGTTTTTCTTTGTTTTTCTAATAAATCTCTATTGTAATTACCGTTTAAAACTTTTTTTATCTTAAAAACCATATCTTTTTTGTTAAAAACAGCCCATTTTGACTCTTTTACCCAAATATTAGAATAAACGTCAAAGTCACTATTATTTTTATAAAAATCTTCAGGTATATTTTTAATTTTATAGCCAACACCAAAATAATAGTCTAAAAATTCGTCATAAGCTGACCATTTTGTAGCAATAATAGGTAAAGAAAAAGATGCAGCTTCAAGTAAAGTTAAACCAAATCCTTCGCCTTTTGTTCCAGTAACTAAACAGCTTATTTTTTCGTCTTCATATAAACTTTTTAACTCTTTACTTTTCATGTTTCCATGGACTATATAAACATTTTTTATTTCTTCATCAAAAAATAAGTCCAAATATGTTTTTACTAGTTTTTTTGTTCTGTAAAAATCTATCATAGAATTGTTTTGCGTAAAAACTTTCAAAACAATACCTACATTTCTTTCTTTAATTGCTTCTAAAGTGCAATGAACTGTTTCAAGTATACTTTTTCTATCAATTTCTGGATTAATTTTACTAATTTGTCCAATTATTAAAACGTTAGATGCAGTTTTAACTTTTTGCAACAACAATGTATTTTTATTTATGCTGTCTTCTTGTTTAAGCGGCAACCATTCTGGTATTACTTTGATTTCTGTTCTAAGCTTTTTGTTGTAAAGTCTAACAGCGTTTTTTACAGACTTTAATGCATGATTAGAGGGAACTATAACTTTATTCATGTTGTTAATGCAATCAAGCCATTTTTCGCAACAAATTGTCGTTTCAATTCCCGCAAAGAATCCAAAGTTTTTATTCGCAATATAAGAAATCCATTCATGAGGAAAACATATCTGATATGAAACATCAAATTTCTCGTTTTTAGCTGCCATACGATTAATATCAGATGCTGAAATGAAGTTTTCAATTATATTATTGTAAACTCCTTTATCAAAATATTCACTACTTAAATTC
>MDSZ01085461.1_pt1 | contig 24496 bp, 13 predicted proteins | sample 811201 | NCBI WGS metagenome assembly MDSZ01 (sample SAMN05326647, study PRJNA326480) | marine metagenome | isolation source: seawater | place: Indian Ocean: North | collected 2010
ACAAATTTTGATTCATACCAATTTTGTGTTGCATCTGGATCGTAACCAATTTCTGGATTTGTACTTAATGCTTCCATGTCCCAATCTAAACTATCCCAAGCAAAGTTGGTTAGTTCTTGACCAATTCTATCTCTGTTTACTTTGAATCCAATTGGTTGTACATCTAAGTCTTTGTAGAATCCAATTTTATCAGCAAGTGTAGTTACAAATGAACTTACTGAATCTGCATTAGCAGTATCAACATTTGCTAGTTCAGTTGCATAAAAATATTTTCCTAATCTATCAACATGTGTTGAAGTTGGAGCAGTTACTTTTAACTGATTAATTTTTGCAACGTCAGTTGCTTCTGTTGTTGGTTCAAAGTTAGTATGTTGCCATTTACCAGATTGTACATCAGTAATAAAGTTACCAGATGTGTGTGCCTGTGTTGCCTGCCAATAACCACCATTGTATTTTATATTTGTTCCAACAGCATAACTTTGTGATGTAGCCCAATCACCAATAACATTTGTCGACGGTGACACCAATGTAATTGATGTGCTTACTCTATCAAATGCCATTTTAGTTTTGACCTTTGGAGTAGGATTAGTTGTACCAGTACCATTTGTGTTGATATTGTAATCTGCTGTTGTTGTAAAATCACTCATTGCCATGTCTGCGTTTTCTCTAACAGGAGATTTTTTACTTAAGAAGTTTCTAATTTTTGCACGATACGGTTTCACTTCTTCAATGTATGTTCTAACATCATTGAACGGATCTTTTTCAAAAGATGATTTTTGTGATAATGCTGTGTCTTGTTGTATAACATTTAAGTAAGTTGATTTGAATAACCAATCAACGTGTTGCTGTTCACTAATTACATATCTAATTAATGCAAATAACAATTCGTTTTGGTATTTTAAGTTTTGACTTATTAGTACATTATCTTTTAACGTTTTAATATATGCACGAAGTTCAGTAGCAAGTGCTGTTGAGTCTGCTTCAGTATATACTGTTGTTTTTAATTTTGCTGTTGCAGTTTGTAAACCTACTCTTACTAATGATAAATTACCACTATCGTAAGTTGTTGTTGTACCTGCAAGATAATCAGCATCACAATATTTCCATAATTCCCATTTTGAATTATAACCAAAATTAACTTTAATAATTTCATCTTGAACTAGTGTAGATGTATCTATGTCAGCATAGTAATCAACTATACGATCAATAACTGTATCGTCACTGAATGATGTATTATAATACCAATTTGTTTTTTCATGATATACTGATGTTGTTAATGTGTTATCCCAACCTGCATGATTTACATCTAAATTAATAGAAGTTGTAATTTTATTTAAAACTTCAAATAAAATTTTTCTTGCGTTCTTAGAATTTTTAAACCAGCTTTGTCTTGGTCTTACTTTTGATCCATATCTATCATTTATCGACAATGACATATCTGGAACTGTATTTCCAAGTATGTCAAAACCGACGGTGCTGTCGACCATTTTATTCCAAATTTGATTTGGTATTGGTGCATCTGGATAATTCTCTTTTAACAACAACCATTGTGCATGTTTTGAATTTGTTTTGTCTTTTGAACGTTTTCTATAATTTAATTGTAAAACAGTATTTTCTTTTGTAGTAAAATCTAAAACATTTGCAATCGAAATTGAATTTTGTGATATTGGTGCAAAATAATTTAATCCTTGTGTAATTGGAGAAGTAATAACACTTGCTACAGTTGATGTATCATTTGCCCTTCCTTCCAATTCAGGAACTGTTGTAACATTTTTAACCCAATAATAATAAGTTGTTGTTTGTGCCAATGTAGATGGATTTGTTTCAACGTTTGTAACATAATTAGTTGTTGACTTAACTGTGCCAGTTCCAGCATAGTTTGTTGGAGAAACTTTTGACTCTACCCACTCATATATGTCAATTGTTGCAGTTGGAAATAATCTTCCCCAATTTGATCTACGATATCTGTTGTCGTGTGATTCATAATCAATATATCTTACTGTTGATAAATCCCACCATACTTGCCCAACATATTCTTTCATCCATGGTTTGCTTGTACTGATTTGAGCTGTGTCGCTGTGGTTATTATAAATTGCAGGATCTACTTCTGACTTGTATTCTATTTCTTTATCTGCTTGTGGTGGTAATATACCTTTTGCAGGATCATATGGTACAAGTGTTAAGTTAACTTTGTTCGTTCTATCATCATACAATACAGCCTTTTCAAATTGTTTAGTATCAACTTTGTCTTTTTGTCTACGTTTTGTACTTTCAAAATATGCTGACGTTGTTTGTGTAGGATCATCATAATCAACACCACTATGTAAAATCCATTGCTTGTTACCGTATGAGTTAAGTGTCAATGCAAGTGTTTCGTTTCCACGTATTGAATTGTATGTTGATATAATCGAAGCATTTGCTGTAAATCTATAAACACCCCATTTGCCAGTATAATCATCATCTAACCAAACCAAATCACCTTCCTGCCAAATATTTGGATCAGTAAATGTATTTGATAAAAAGTTTGTTAGTGTTGTTTTGATATCAGTTGTAACATAATTTTTGTCAGTGGTTAATCCGCTGTTTAATCTAATATCTTTCCAATCTAATAATTGAATTCCTGTGCTGTTAATATTTGTATTGTCAGGTGCTGTAACAAATTCCGGTGTACCATCTGATTTGGTAATTGAATATTGTTTTGATTTATAGTTTAGTGTAAGTGTTACTGCACCAGTTGTTGCCGAAGATACCGAAACGTTTGCTCTAACAGTAATATTTGCATTATCTGTTACTGTTCCACCTGCTGTGATATTTGATGAAGCAACTGATTGTAAGTTAGCAGTTGGCACTGTATACAATGTTGTTGCAGTTGCTCCATCCCATGATTCAACTACTACTGATGGCGCTGTGCCGTCAAATGCAGTTGTCACGTTTGCAGTTAGTTCATCTAAGGCATGAACTTTTGATAAACCTGTATTAAAGTTGATTATGAAATTTGATTTTGTATCTTTTACAACAATTTGTCCTGTTGCTGTCGATGTTGTACCAGATGCAAAACCTTGATTACCTGTTCCCGCCGGAACAGTAATTGCTGTAATAACTCCTGTTGATGTTGTGATTCCAGAAGTAATAGTAAATGCTGTAGCACCAGTTGAGTCAATTACTGTGATAGATGGTGCTTGGTAATTTGTTCCTCCACTAGTAATTACGAAATCTAATATTTCACCAAATCTTCCACTAGTTCCCGAACCTGTAAATGTAAATGAAGGATCACTGTAATCAACATTTACTTTTTTAGTAACTCCATTTTCATCAACGACAGTTATACCTGTTGGTGCCGCAGAGTAATTCGATCCGCCGTTGTTAAGTGTAAGTTGATTACCACCTGTGGTACCACTCAATGCACCTGTGAAAACAATTGTCGGTGATGTGTATCCGTTACCACCATTGGTAACTGTGACTCCTGTAATCTGTCCTCCAACTAATGTTGCTGTTGCTTCTGCACCAGTTCCATTTGGATCAACAATTTTTACAGTAGGTTGGCTTGTATATCCACTACCTGGTGTCGATACTGTGATTGCCGTAACAACTCCTGCCGCTAAAGTAACTGAAGCAGTAGCATCTTGACCATCATTAATTTTATTAACAGTCATGTTTGCTCCACTGCCTGTTGTACCAGTAAATGTTATAACATCTCCTTGTGCAAATCCACTACCACCAGATGATACTGTTACAGTATCAACCGCACCTGCAATATTACCAACTGCCAATGAAGCACCGGAGCCTGCCACGTTTGCAAATGGTATAGTAACTGTTGGTGCTGTTTCTGTAGTTGGAATTAATTTTAGAGTATGTGTTCCCCATACAGTAGGATCCATTAATAAGTTTCCACTGCCGTCATATGTTTTATGTAATATTAATTTACTTTCTGTTGCACTACTTGGTAATCCGGTTCCAGTTACAGTAACTTGCATTGCTGTGTTGGCGTCACCGTTTGAAATTACGTTATCAATTTTTACACCAGAATCATATAGTTTATATGCATTCCAATCTTTTCCACCGACTGTATCTTTTGCTACCCAAACAGTACTACCGATTGTAACATTGCCAGACTGTGATCCATATAAATCATCTAGTGCTGTTGTATCATATGCTTTGTATGTTGTATCATCTAAGTGTACATAACCAGCAGTTGGTATTATTGATTGTTCTGTTGATGTTGGCCATAAGTTAGCAAGTGTTTTTTCACCTGTTGGTTTTTTCAACCAACGTGTAGTGTCGTCAATATCAATAGTAATAACATCATCAGTTAAACTGTCATAACCTGTTGTTGCAACACCATCTGTTGGTAATACAAATTCAAACATTAAAGGATCTGAAATAATATCTTGTGCTTTTAATCTTAACTCAAGTTGTTGATTAAAATTAGTTGATCCAAATTCACCAACCTTAAATGCCCACTCTTCATATGTGTCAAACGTTTGATCTGTGCTTACTGTCGTTGAACGTAATAATCTGTCAATAGCATTTGTTGTACCTTTTTGTTTAATCATACCTTGATATAATTTAACTTGGTTTGATTCTGATACTCCTAAATTATTTAGATAATCTCTTTTTTGATATCCAATGACATGTAGCGCCGCATCTCTAAAATTAGTTCCTACAGTAGATGCATCTATATCATAATATCTGGCACTGTCTGCAACTGTTTTTTCAAAGTTATTAATTAAACTTGTTCCGCTTACAATAAATCCTTCTGCTGATAGTTTACCTCTCCAACCTAAAGTTTTAACTGTTGATAATTTTACTCTTGGTTGTCTTTGTGCTAATAGTGTGTTGTAAATTGTATCATTAAACATTGTTTTGTTGTTTAAAGTAATTGCATGTTCAGTTTCTTTGATAAACAATCTTAAACCATATATTCCAATTCCTTGTTTATGAGAAATTGTTACAAGGTCATCGTCTCTAACAACATTCATTTGTTCTGCATCTAATCCAAAACCTTCTTTGTTCAATGCACTATATGATCCATTAATAATATTTTTTAAACTTTGTACTACACCCATTGTTGGCTGAAACTGTAATGTTGATGCAGATGGACTCAATGTTATGTAATCTCCATTTTGCCATTTACCTAAACTCCAGAACAAATATTCTTTTGCTGAATATTTCCAATCTAGTGTTTCACCGATTTCTGAATTGTGTGTGTCAAAAACCCAACCTTGTGTTTTTAACCATTCACCGTAACCAGCAATTACATCATATACTTCTTGTCTAGTTTTAAATACTGTACCGTAGTTAACAAGTACGGTTTTACTATAATCATATTGATTATAATGTTCTACTTCTGTACCTCCTTGCTGTGGAAGTTTTTTAATTTCTCTCCAAAATTTTAAATTTGGAGATGTATCTTGTGATGTAGCCTGATGAGGTATTGTACATTGATAAAATTTTGATTGATGATTTACAACTTCATCTTTATGATATGTTAAACCAGGTTGATATCCACCAGGACTAATATCTTTACCTCCAACACGTACAGTTCTTGATGAACTATTGGCGAGTGGTTTAAAAGTTGTAAAGTATGGATTAGTTATATCGTAACCATAAAGTTTATATCCCTTTGATGTGTTCTGCACAATTATTGCACTGTAAGCCGCTTCTTGAATACTCGAACCTGTATACAAATTAACAGTAATATCTTCAGGTGGAATAATAATACTAGTACTTTGACTAGTTGAATCGTATGCTTCAGATTCTACTTGTAGTTTAGTAGAGTCTATAAATCCTGCACATCTATACATTAAGTTTGCTTGTATGTTTCTTATAACGTTACCAAATGCAGTATTAACTTGATTGCCTTTATCGACAACATAATCTGATATAAAGTTTTGTACACCAGATCTAAAATATCTTACGTTATTAGGATCTGTTTCTGTATGTACGTAATAATCTACATTGTTTGGTCTTTTACCTGTTGATGTATCAATAGTTTGATTTACATCACTTTTTGATGACTCAATATTTTGTACGTTCCATAATTGTTCAATATACAATCCAGGATTGGTCAAATATAATAATCTTTGTATAGCATATGGATACACCAATGAAGTATAAAATGCATGTTCGACTGGAGCACCGTCACCGTAATCCCAATCTGCCTGTGATACTGACTCAGCAGGTTCAGATGATATTATTCCAATTTGCAAAGGACTTAATAAGTTAGCATTTGCATCAACAGGAACATAATTTGAAAAGCCTGGTTTTTTGTATACATTGTTTGCATTCAAATAAGATTGATTCGTATAATTTTCTCTTTCACCTGCTCTTATGATTCCTTGTTCGATATCAGAAATTAATTGGTTTCTAATTGACGGAGTTGTCCATGTATAGTATTGATCCCACCATACTGGCTTTTGTGAAAACCCTAGCATCTCCCATGGATGAGTGTGAGGACGATCAGTACCATAATACCAACGATATATTCCTCTCCAGTGTCCTGGTAATGATTGTCCATCTTGATCTTTTAATGTTGAGTAGTTTAAAACTCTCCAATCAATATTAATTGTTGTTGTCTTTCTTCCTGCTAAACTTGTTTTTCCTAAAAGTATTTCATTAACTAAAAATCTGTCAGTAACATTATCAATTGTAATTGTATTTGTGTCAACACTTACAGATGTTACTATTCCTCTAGAACCAGATGTTGTACCAAATACTTCTTCACCAACTTGAAACTTTTGTTTAGCGGCTGTTGGTAAGTAACCTGCTTCTACATAATTTGTAACCACATAGTTTGAGTTTGGAGATAAAGTAATTGTTACTGCATAGCCTGAATTCTCTTGATAGTTTACAGCATTTTCGTTTGCCCATCTAGAAAATATAGGTCTTAATAATCTTGTAACTTCATCACGTGACCAAGAAGTTGAATTAAATTTATTTGGTATAATTTGATTATATTCAAACAATGGTAACTTATCTTGTTGAGATATTACGTGATACATAGAATTATAAATTCTTTTTTCTAATTCAAGTAATGCTGTATCTCTCATGTCATTGTATTTTAAAACTAAAGATCCATCATGACACTGTACAAAGTTTCTAGTTCCAGATGTGTAAGTAGTATCATCAGTTAATTCCATTGGTCTATAAATTCTACCAATACCTAGCGATGCCGGAGTTGGCGGAATCCATGTTGGTTGATAACTGTCATAATATCTTAATGTGATGACATCATTTAATTGTGGTTTCTGACTAGGTGTTCCTAAGAAAACTATTTTAGTACCATTCGATCCGATACTAATAATGTAATCATGGTTCATTGTTAACTGTACATTATTTTTATAAATGTATAATGCTTTAGTTTGATAATCGCTGTTTGGATTAAAACTACTTGAAATTTCTAAACCAGGTTCGTTGTTGAATACTGTTTGTGTGATATTGTTTAAACTTATTAACGTGCTTTGCGAACCCCATGTATAGTTAGTTGTGTTGATAGTATAAGATTCAGAAGTAAATCTATCACCACTTGCAACCATATTAGAATAAGCAAATGGATCAGTTGCTAGTTTGCTAACATTAATATTAGATAATGCACGGTCAACTATTTGTGCTGTGTTTAATGAACTAACTTCTTGAGAATTTTGTATATTGTTTACTGCATTTAAAAATTTTAATTGAAACTCTTGATATCTATTTTTAACAAACTCTAAAGATTCAGGTACATCTAAATCGTTATTATTCATGATTGCCATTGATTTTAATAACGGAGCATCATGTTGTAATATTACAGAACCTAGACTTAAATCTTCTTTTGTATCTCTATAGTTATTGTTACCACTTACTGTACCAGTAAAACCAAGTTGATTTTGTATAATAGATTTAAAGTGTTGGAACAATTCACTGTATGTTGTTGTACCAATGTCTTGGTTAGATGCATTGTTTTCTAAATTTTTTGGTATTTCATAATAGTTTGTTGACTGTAAAGGTTGCTTACTGTTTGTTTCATAAAACATTTTAATAAAATCTTCAGCAACAAGATCTTTGACAAAGTTTATTATAACACTATCAGTTGTTGTGTAATCTGTACCAAATTTTAATTTCTCACCGTTTTTAAAAATTTCCATATCAAGCACAGAAGTTGGAATAGCCTCTAATACAATTGGTGTTGTTAAATTTCTATTACTTACAACATGCTCTTGAACTAATCTTTGAGAAAGTTTTTTAGTTGGGTCAATTACCCATTCGTTTGCATATTTAATTTCTTCGGCGGCTGTTAAAGTAGTTATTGGGTTATCAACAATAACAAATTTGCCTCCCATTTTATCGTGATTACCACAGTGATAATATAATGTGTCAGGAGCATTTGAAGGAACTTTAAATTTTAGTGTTGACGTCGATCCTCCATAGTATGATCTTGAACCTGTGATTCCACCTGTATACTCTCCTGTGTATGCTCCTGATGACCAAGCCGTTCCTGTTGAAATATAAAACGGATGGTTAGCACCAGAGTATCCAGTTGCAGATGATTCTGGGGAACTAAAATTAAAGTTATATGTATTTCCTCTAACTAAAATTAATGACGGAGTTTGTTTTCCATTAATGTAATATCTATTTCCTTCTCCGTTATTATTTGGATTGACATTTACTTCATAATCGATAATTTTGTCAATGGTTTCTGGATACGTAAATTGTTTATAATATTTGTATCCTGTAATAGTGTTACTACCATATGAGTATGTGTCTTCATTTAAAAAGTTACAATATTGTATATCACTGCGATCAACTCCTGCTGAATATGATAATGGAAAACCTAGTTCGGTATCATTTGTTCCAGTGCCTTCCTTATAACCAAATATTTTTGACCCAGTAAAATCTGATGAACTATATATTGAACTATCACTTAATAAAACTTTATTGTTATCATATAAATTGTATAATGGTGCTTGATTTGATTTTGTTTTTTGTTGTGCTTGATTCCAATTATATCCATCATAGTACCATTCAGTACCTTTATAAGTATTACCTTTTTCAATATAAACTTTGTCATTTGAATCTAATGACGTTGTTACCTGTGTTAATTTAATACTTGATCCAACACCAGATACTTTCCAAACTGATGCTCCAATGCTAAACGTCGAACTCGATACGTCCCAACCAAGATCACCACCTGTGTTACCACCACCACCGGTACTAGCATCACCATCAATATCTTGGTCCCACAATGTAGTTCCGTCCCATGGAACATAGTCGTCTTGGCTCGAAGCATTAATGAATAATATAGTATCTTTGTTTTGAATATTTCTTCCATCGATGTTAATAGATGTTCTGCCTTCTATTTGCGTTTTAGTTAATGTTGGTTCAATAACTGTAACATCTAACAAATGTCTTTTACCATAATCGTATAATTCAATATCACGTTTAAATTCTATGATCGGTCTTGTTGCACGTCTTGATGATGAACGTTGAAATGCTGTTGATGATGTTGCTTGTGATACATCAAAATTAGTAATATCCCATGCTTCATTATCCCATGCTTGTTCTGTTTCTGTGTTAACTGTTGTAACTGGATAACTGTCTAATGTGTCTTTGTGTACCCAACCATTTGATTTTGACCAAAGGTTACCGTCAGTTGCACCTCTTTGTACAGTTATATAATCTTTGTCAGCCGCTGTTGAGTCATTAACATTTCTTAATCCTCTTGTATCAACTAGTTTAATTTCTTTACCTACTCCTTCAATAAAATATGTTATTGACTTTTGAGTATGCGTTGACGTTAGAGCTCCACTTGTACCACCTGTTGTTGTAATTGTTACCGTACCTGGAGTGTCACCATCATCTAAAAATGATTCTGTAAGTTCAACTGATGTAATTTCACCACTGCCACCAACTGCTGTAATTTTACCTACAGTTTTACCTGCAATAACAATCGCATCATTTACTGCATAACCAGTACCTGGTGTTGTAATTGATAAAGAATCGTTTGTGTAATAAAATTGGTATGCTGTTCCGTTTATATACGAACCTTCAAATCTAACATGTAAACCATTTGTAAAAACTGTACCATCTGGTGCTGTATATGTTTTCTTTCCAATAATATCTGTAGGTAAAGTTATTGATGCTGACGTTGTACCATCTACAGGTTTTGATGGAAGTGTACTAAATGTTCCATCTGTTTCTGTTGACAAATCGTCTGCATATGGATACCAATAATAATTTGCATAATTTAAAAACTTGTCCATGTCAATCGGTGGAGCATATGAATAATATGATGACTCAAACAATCTAGATTGTTCATCAATGATACCTCCATCAAATCGAAGTTTGTTTATAAGATCATTATATGTTGTTTGGTAACTAATATTTTGAGTGTCAGAATTTCTTACTACTGTTGTTGGTTCCAATTGGTAGTAAGTTCTATCAACCGAAGGTTCACCTATATAGGAATCTTTATTAGAATTAAAAATTCTACCTTGTCTTTGTCCTACATACCCAACTTCATATTGACTGTTTTCATTTTTGAACCATTGATCAAATGTAGAATCAAAAAAGTTTTTTAACTTGGTTGATTGTAAAACATATGGTAGTTGCTTGGATGCAATAAATTGCTCAGCCATTGTTTACGACCCCTTTTTTAAATTCTGATCAGTAAATGAATTAATAATTTCAATGTTGTCAACTGTTGCTGTTGAATAAAATAATTCGTTCGGATCAGATGTAATTTCAAATAAATCACCAAATACAGATTCTGCATCAGCACCAACAATAACTACTGAACTTATCTGTGTTGATAGTTGGTTATGTATATAAGCACATAATTCTGTGTAATAAAAACTTTCACCGTAATCCCAGTTTGCAATATCAAAGTATGTGTTAATTGCTGATAACACTCTTGCTTTAATTTCATTATCTGTTATTGTTGCACCTTGTGCCTTAACAACTTTAAACGTTCCTTGCAAAGTAATGTCTGCTGTTGAACCAAATAGTTTTTTAAATTTTGCTGGAGTATAAATTAATTGGTCACCAATTGCTTTATATGAATTCAATGATGATGCAAATAAACTGTTTAACTCTTCAACACTTGGTTCTATTGGAAACAAGTCGGCTGTTTGATTGTTTGCTGTCCAAGTTAAAACATTATCATAATAATTACTAGTCATTACAATTAATTCTACTACGTTTGATATGCTTGGATCAATTCTTTGATCTCTTGGAGCAGTATGCTTCCACTGGAAGAATAATGGATTAGTAACACCGCTTGATGTAATAGATGATCTACCAATATTTGCTCTGTAAATTACAGAATTAATTGTTGCTGTGTATTCTCCTTGTGATCCAGTAGTTGTTACAAGTGTACCATTGTTATAAAACTTTTTATTAGTTGTTAAAAATTCAATACCAGAATTAGTTAATGCTGATACAACTTTTGCTGTTGAAGATAATCTATAATATGTATAACCATCAAACTCAACATAACTTTCAAAAGTAATATAATTTTTTGCATCAACAGTGTCTTGTATCAAATCATCAATTGATAATGGGTAATCTGGTGTTCCATCTTCGTCATTATCAAATGGAGAAATTTTAACTTTACGATCATCAACGTAACCATCTTGTTCTGTAAAACTATCCACTACTGCTAACTTAATTGTATCTTGTAGTTTTCCTCCTAGTGAGTGAGGTGTAACTGTAACTGTTGGCGGAGAAGTGTAACCACTACCGCCTGATATAATTGTGATGTTTACGATTGATCCATTAAATATTGTTGCAACTACAGAAGCGCCTGTTCCACTACCACCTGAGAAATTAATAATTGGTGCATTAGTATAATCAGAACCTGTTCTGTTGCTGTATGTTATTGCCGCATTGTTAAATGAATTTAAAAACCCTGTTACTATTCCATTAGCAAGTGCTGTTGGATAAACACTTAACGCACCCGATGTTGAACCAGATAATGTATCGCCCGATGTTTGAGAACTAAACGATCCAGTAACTTCTGTTAATTGAATTGTTGCTGTACCTACAGCACCAACTTTTACTTTTCCTGTTGCACCTGTGTTTGCTTGAGTAATAGTTTCACCTAGTTGTACTGTTACCGATCCGCTAACATTAAGATCTAAATCAATAGTTGCTTTAACTGTTGCACCAGCACCTTTTTCAATTTGTGTATTAACATCTGGTAAAATATCAATTCTGTCTTGAACACTTAAACCAGTTTTTGTATCTAATGTTTTATAATCTTTAATGTAAAAGAATCTAACGTCATCTGTTGATTGGAATACATAATCTAAACCTCTTGCTGTCAACGTAAATTTAGCATTTGTGTTTGCACCTTTTTCTGTAAATGTAGATTTGATTAACCAACTTGCATCATTGTTTGTTCCTGGTGCACCGCCACCTATACTATTATTTTCACTAGTGAACTCACTTGAAGTATCAATGTCGTTGTTGCTGATTAGATACCATTCTTCTGTTTTAGTGGACGCATTATAAAAGTTATAACCCAAACCAAATGTTGCTAAAGTTGTAGATGATGATGTTAACTGTGCTAAAATGTTTGCACGTTCTGTTGCATTAAATTGTGTTCTAAAATGTGGTAATACTGTTCTTGCAAAATATCCTGCTGGTATTGAGTCGCTTAAGAAAACTGGACCTGTTGTTAGTGACGTTGGGTCTCCGTTTGCTGTAACACTCTTAACTGTTGCCCAAATTGTTTTTGTTGGGTTAGTAAAGTCATCTACAAATTCAATTTTAGAACCTTTTCTAATATAACCGTGTCTATTAGTTGATGGATCTGTAGAAACTTTTCTTGTTGTTGCTGTATTTTCAGTTGTAAAGTATCCGTAGAAACTAGAAGTTGCTGTTGGCATTGTTCTCCATATAGCAGAATCATTACCTGTACCTTCAAATCTAAATGTTCCTACTCCAGTAGTTAAATTACTTTCGACATCTTTTTTATAAGTATCAAAATAAAAGTTTTGCATTTGAACTTGTTGAATCATTTTTTCCATTTCATCAACAACATTTTCATATGAACTATTATCTAAAACTGATATCGTACTTTCTGATGTGTTTGGAGATTTGTATGCCATACCATCTTCACCAATACAGTTTACATTTGCAACTGTGCCGGTTGGATCTTGAATGTCAATAAATCTTGAATGGCCTGCGTGTGTTTTATTAATTGCTTTTATTTTTTGTATGCCTTCTACTTTTGTAACAGGAAACACATTATAATCTTCAGCAGTAATCATTCTGTCTTGTGTATAATATGCCTGTGCTGAATTTCCTTTAATTGCTGTTGAGGATTCTCTTGGTTGTGAATTTGTAACAGTATAATTTAAACTAAATGTCATTGTTAAATCAAAATTTTGATTTGATTTATTTACATAACCAAATGCAATACCTTTGTTTTGAATATCTGTTGATTGTATTGCTTCACCTTGTGACTTACTAGATCTGTACCAAATTCTATATAATCCTACTGGTATGTTACCAAATTGTCCATCTGAAAACTGTATTGTAACTTGATCATTTAATCTTGTTTTTACATCAAATATATTTCTTTCACTTAATGCTAAACTGTTGTATATAATGTTTTGTCCAGATAGTGCAGGAACACTTTTCCATGTTGCTTCAACAAGACCGTTTTGATCAATTTCTTGTACCCAAACATCTGTGTTATTAATATTTGGTGTATCAATATCAACAGTTCTATTTTGTACAGGCTGATCAAAATTGTAATCTTGATAATCAATCGAACCTTCTTTCATATATAAAAAGAATCCAGTTCCATTACTGCCAAAGCCCTTTCCATCATTTTTATAAATTACATTAAATGAGTTTAAAGGATTTGGATTTGCTTCTTCAATAAATCCTGCTGTGTTAAATGACGCTGGAACAATTTCAAACGTGTAGTTTTCGTTGTTTACTTTTGATGTAAACGGATAAGCAACTTGTACTCCCTTAACATTGTTAAAGTGATAAAGATCGTGATTCAATGATTGTATTGATTGTGATTGTACTGGCTTACCAAATTGATTAGCTGAATCTAATGAGGTATTTAAAACTGTAATAAATTGTTCATACCAATTTGGATTGTTCGGATCATTCCAGCGAACCTCAACACTACTTAAATTATTACCTTGGCTATCTGTTATTGGCTCATTTGTTTTTATTGCTGTTAATTTTACAAGTCCACGTGCAGGGTAATTACGTTTTGGTTTATAACTTAACATGTTTGCAAGTTTTAAAATTGAATCTCTTCTTGAGGCTGTGTCAACAAAATTTTCTCTAGCATTTAAATCAACCCTAAATGATAAACTTTGACCAAGATATGCTAACAAATCTATAATAGCAATAAATTCAGATGAGTTAATGTAATCATTAAATTCTTCTGGATAGTTCCTTTGAATATAATTCAACATTGATACTCTGATAGTATCAAAGTCATATGATCTAAAATCTGCATCTTGGAAACTTCTGTAAATTACTTTCCAATCTTCTGCCGCAAATAAATTTGATTGTCTAACTAATTGTCCCATTATTAATATCCGCCTCCGCCGGCACCGCCGCCGCCACTACTTGATCCACCACCTGATCCACCTGTACCGGATTGCAATCCGCCACTGTTTCTAGGCATGCCTGTTGCTGATTGGTTTATATTAAATTCAATCATCATTTGCTGAACCATGTTTTGTGGTAATATGTTTATTTTTAAATTTATGATTATTCCTGCTTCGAAGCCACTAACGTCTGCTTCTAATAATTCTACTCTCGGGTCTTGACCTACAATTTGTTTTGCATCGTCAAGCATAATTTCTTTAGTTTGCTCATCCAAAGGCTCGTAAAGGTAATCCCATATAACGCTACCAAACTCTGGCATCATTACACGTTCACCTTTAGCAGTCATAAAATGGTTGTAGATATCTTGTTTAATTATGTCAGCATCATATAATACACCGTTTCGAGCATTTGGATTGTTTGAAGCAAACCCACGATAGATACGTGAAGTAACATAGTTACTTTCTGGGGAACTCACTGTTGAAGCTGGAGAGATTACACGTGATTGGTTCCCTATTGATCCATTGTAATTAACTGGTGTATTAAGTGCCATAATTTTCCTTTAACTGCTGTGTTATTAATATTTATGTACAAAGATAACTGCGTACATAATTATAGATCAATAATTAAACATAAATAACTTTGTTATGAAAATTAAAGAAATAGATGAAACTTTTAGTGGTTCGATTGCTACTAGTATGGGGAACGGAAATGGTTTCAAATCCGGAGGTCCAGGAACTATTATACGCAGAAAAACTAAAAAGAAAACAGAAGACGCACAAATTGGCGGAAAAATCAGCAATACCAACAAAAGATATGGTCCTGCAAAAGGTCCTAAATTTACTGCTGGCGCTGGTATGCCAAATGCTACATATCCACCAAAAACAAAATAATTTTATTAACAGCATATATAACGTAAAATCAATAAATACGTATATAAGGTGCATTAAACAATGAAAAAATACGATCAATACGCGGCCGCAGATAAAATAGATGCTCATTTGCATGATAACGATATCCACTATCTGACTGGCGAAATTGATAACGATAATACCACAGAAGCGATTAAGTGGATTTTATCAGCAAACTTGCAAAGAAAACCAAAGAAAACTTTAAAACTATACATTAATACAGTTGGTGGAGATTTGTATGAATCATTTGCATTAATTGACGCAATGAAAAATAGTTATCATCATATTTCAACTATTGGTATTGGTGCTGTCATGAGTGCTGGTTTATTAATATTTGCAAGTGGTAAACAGGGTGAAAGATATATTGGTAAAAATACTGGTATAATGAATCATCAGCATTCAGATGCAATGGAATCTAAAATGCATGACATGAGGTCACAAATGAAAGAAAATAATAACTGTGAACTGCGTTGTTTGAATATACTACGTGAAGCAACAGGATATAGTTTGGCAGATGTACGTAAAAAACTTAATACACCAAGTGATCAATATTTTACTGCTAAACAAATGATTGACCTAAAATTGGCCGATCATATTTTATAAAACATTTGATTTTCAAAGTAAATGGTTGTATAATATGCATATGATTAATGTCGTTACATCTGGCTGTAGTTTCACTTACAATTCTGAAATGACTTGGGTAGGCCAATTGGAAGAATTATGGAAGGTTCATAATGTTGCTTCTTGTGCCGCCGGCAATGATTTAATATCAAGATTTGCTATTAACAAACTACAAGAATTAAAAGGACAAAACAATCTATTAGTTTGCCAATGGAGTGGCATACATAGAAAATCATTTTTATCAGATCATAACTTTGGGTTTGATAAAGAATCTGATTATTGTTTAAAAGATACAAACGGGTACTGGATCAAAAATGGGGGCAACAATGTTGACAGTAAAGTTTCTAACAATGATGCTGTAGAAAAACATTTGTTCGAACCTTACAGAAAAATTTATAACGAGCAACAGGGTGCTATTGAAAGTTTAGAACACATAGCAAGAACACAATGGTATTGCAAACTACACAGGATACCAATGTTAAACTTTTGGTGGAAAGATGAATTGTCAAGCATAGATGTAGATGCTACACTAGTTGATTGGGATCAATTTTGGTTTCATAAACATACAGGCGGTATGGCCGAGTGGTGCATAGACGAAATGTGGGATCCAGGATTTGCAGAAGGCAATCATCCTACAAAAGAACATCACGATAAATTTGCATTGGATGTTATCATACCTAGGATTGAAAAATTACTATGAGGCAATGGCATCAAACAAATATACCTAATCCAGGATATGCAAACACAGTTTACACAAACAATGAATGGAACTATGTGGTTGTTCCAAAATGTGCGTCATCAATTATAATCGACTCTATGAATTTACAACCTGGTATAGATAGAAGTGCAAAAAGTTTTACCTTTCTTAGAAATCCTATTGAAAGATTAAAAAGTTATATTTTTCAAACAAAATGTTTTGACATTGATAGCACAAATAAAAAGATTGAAAATGTGTTGCATAATTATGATAATAATGACGCACATTGTTATCCTTATAGCAAATACATTATAAAAGATGATTTTGATTTTATTGGAACACTTGAAAGATTTAATGACGACTTTAAAAACATTACAAATATTACAATACAAAAAATGTCCGATCGTGATGAAGCAACAGAAATAAATGATATGTATGATCAATGTCTTAATAATTATCTTGTAGATTTAGATAATGTATACGCAGATGATTTTAAATTGTTTAATGAGGTACAAAATGACTCCGCTAATAATTAAGCAATATATTAAAGAAGAAACAATAAGTCAGTTTGTTGATGGAGATTATTATGAACTTGCTTTTTATGGTAGTGATATGTATGAACCATTTATTGAAGCTGATTGTTGGTGGAAAGAAAGTGTACTCAATGATTTAATTTACAATAATAAAAAACTTGCCATATGTTATATGAGAGAACCTGCTTTCGAACATGACCTCCATGTTGAAAAACAAATACTACTAGGACACGATTTAGTTAATAAACATAATGTCAATCCAAAAAATATTGTATATTTTTATTCAACAGATTTAGGAAAGCAAACACACAAAGCAGTTGCAGAAAAACATAATTTAAAACAACAACCATTTACTATTATAACATTTCCATATTATGAAGTAGATGCTTATAAAAAAGTAATCGAACAAAAAATATGTGATCATGTTACTCCAGAAGATACTAAAACTAAAAATGCCGTAAGAACATTTTTATCTCTCAATGGTAAGCCAAACAAGTTTATGAGATTAAAACAAGTTGCACTTTATTGGCAACGTAGATTAATGAACAATGGATTAATTACTTTAACCAGAACTGAAGAAGATAAACAACATTTTCCTGACCTTAAAGATTATTACCCATACGTGTCAAGTATATTAACAGAAAAAGATTTTGAAAAACTTTGTAAACATTGGCCTCATTCATTAGACGAACATAATCTCGAACAAGGATTATATGGCAAACATTTTAGTGGTTATCCTTTTGATAAAAAATTATTTCAAGATACATATCTAAGTGTTATATCAGAAACACATAGTGGTGCACACGATTGCAATCCACAGTTCTTTCCAACTGAAAAAACTTACAAAGCAATTATAAATTGCCATCCATTTATAATGTTATCCACACAAAATTATTTACAGCATATACAAGCACAAGGTTACAAAACATTTTCACCTTATATTGATGAATCATATGATCAAGAACCTGATGCATATAAAAGAATGAACTTGGCAATCGATCAAGTTGAAAGATTGTCTAAAGAAGGAGTTCCTGTTGATACATTACAGACTGCGATATATAATTATGCACACTTAAAAAGTAGAGTGCTAACACATTTAGAATTAGTAAAAGGTTTAATGCAATGACCATGTTATATAACAGTTACCCTTATTGGAGATATACTCCAAGCAAAAACGGAGAACGTGAAGGATTATTTGTAGGTGATCCATTACCATTAATGATTGCTCATGGACCTCAATATCATACTTGCAAAGAAAATAATAAACCATGTGCATTTGTCATTGAAGAACTTACTGAATCAGACTTACCAGGACCTTCGCTAGAAGATGACTTACCTGTATTTGAAATGCTACACAAACGTTTACAAGATAATAATATAGATCAAAATGACGTACACATCATTATGCCAAGCATAAACTTTAATGAACAATATAATCGTTGGTGTAAAGACAGCAATCAAAAATATATTATAAAAAATAGATACACATATCCTTTTTATTTTTTAACAGTACAACGCAAGTATGATTATGTGCAAGAATTTAATTATAAACGTAACAAACATTTAATGAGTTTAAACGGTGCGGCAAAACCTATGCGTGTAGAGTTTGTAAACTTTTGTAAAGAAAATAGACTAATGGACAACTATATCAGCTTGGTTAATGTATACAATACAACTAACGAGCAAGTCGAATCTATAAAATTAGATATTGAAGCCGACGACTTAACCAAAGATGATAAAGTAGTTCCAATAAAGTTAATGGCCGACAGTTGGTTAAATGTTATAAACGAAACACACGAAGATGATACTATATTCTTTACAGAAAAAAGTTGGAAGCCAATATTAAATTTACAATTATTTTTATACTATGGCACAGGTAATCCAAAAGCATATTACAAACAATTACAGTCATACGGATTCAAATTATATGATGAGATATTAGATTATTCAAATGATCCAAAAGACGAAATACTAAAATTTTGCAACACACCATTAGAACAAATTGCTGTTGATATAGAAAAAGTTAAAGACAAAATGCTTTACAATCAACAGTTGGCACTTGACACTGATTGGCAAACCAAGTATCATAAGGTTATATATGAACAGATATTTAATAACATCGGGATGTAGTTTTACAGCACATGCTGTTGAACCAAATATTGCTTGGCCAAATCATATTAATGATTGGCAAGTAATTAACTGTGCAGAAATGGCCAGCGGTAATAGTTTAGTGAGCAGAAACTTAATTGCTACTATTCCTCACTACATAGATAAAAATCCAACTGTTGCAGTGATGTGGTCCAACCCAAATCGTTTTGAATTATTTTACAATCAAGAATCAAACAACTATGATAAGATTTACAAAGACATGAACGGCAATGGTGGATTCCAAAATCAACCATACACAGGTAAATGGCAAACACACAAAACTTCTAATTGGGTAAAGAGTGGAGGAGGATTTGGTCATTGGGAGTTTGATAGCAAAGAATTAAACCAAGATATGAAGTTATACATCACTAATTTTCATAACGAAGAATTACAATTTATTCAAACACTAGAACATATATTAAGAATACAATGGTATTGCAAAGCACATAATTTAAAATTAATTAATATGTGTTGGCAAGATATATTCACTGGACAAAATAATCCAGACGGAAATAATTCAAGCGAACACGGTGATCTGATTGTTAACCGTTTTGAAAATGCTGTACACCTATGGGAACAAGTTGATTGGTCAACTTGGTGGTTCCATAATAATTACGGTGGACTAAAAGAGTGGTGTGTTGATAATGGTTACGAACAATTTCCTGGAAGCCATCCTACAACAGAAGCACAAAAACATTTTGCGGAATCAGTAGTAAAGGAGTTGCTGTGAAAATATTAACTACAGGATGTTCGTTTACTCATGCACCAGACAGTTGGGCAAACTATTTAGAAAATGACTATGATTTAATTAATGTTGCACAAGGTGGAGCAGGCAACGAAATGAATATTAGAAATGCAATGATCGAAATTCATAAAAATAATTATACTCATTGTATTGTACAGATATCTGGTATCAATAGATTCGAATTAGTAATAGACGAACACATTGACAGTCAAAATGTTTTCTTGGTACCAAATGAACAATACACTTGGATAAAAAGCACAGGTGATCAAGAATGGTGGCATTCTTGGGCTAAAGAAAATATAACAACAGAACAAACAAAGTTAGTAACTAATGCATTAAGTAATTATATGAAACATTGCTATTCTGAACATCATCAAATTTTAAAAACATTAATGGCAATAGTTAATTGTCAAACTTTATGTAAACAAAAACAAATTAAACAATTATACTTTTGCTGGAAAAAAGAACTTTGGCAATATGTTGATGTAATTAAAAAATCAAAAGAACTTACTGCTTGGTGGGAACAAATTGATTGGACATTGTTTTGGTTTCACGGACCATATGAAGGTTTAAGTGAATGGGGCATTGCTCATGAGTTTACTGGCAATCTTTTAGAAGATGCAACTAACAAGCCTCCAAAAGGATGGTTAATGATCGACAATAAAAAAACTATGATCGGACATCCGTCGACAGAATGTCACAAGGCATTTGCAGAACAAATTATAAGACCATGGATACAAAAATGATTAATTTATTATACCAGACTTGGATTAACAATGTACCTATTTCAAATAGTGTGCCTCCGCATAAAAGAAAAATGAGCGGAGACGGATACGGCAATGTTAAATGTAACTACTTGGAAAAAATGTTAGAAGTAGTTGGAATTGAATGGAAAGCATTAACTGTTGATAATTTTGACCCTAATGAAATTACATATTATCATATACAACCAGAATGGATAGATTTGGCTTTCTTTTATGAAAACGTTTTTCACCATATTGATGATAAAGTATTAAATTTACTACGTGACCCAAATAACAAAGTAAGATTACTAATTTGGTTCCCATCAGAAGGTTTTCATTTATCAATGCCAAGATTCTTAGATGATATAACTTGGAGTATTAACGATAAAGGTATACCTTTTGAAAAAGTTAAAATGGTATATGGTGATCTTAAAATTGAAAAGAACTACGAAAGATATATGTTCCAGAAAAGATTAAGTGATGATCAAAAAATTACTATGTATCCGTTTAATGTTTTTGAAACAAATTATAGACACGAATGTGATGTAAGATATTTTATGAATCATAAACGCAAAGGTGTTGATGCTGAAAAAGAATTAATTGATCCGAAGAAACTCGATAGAGAACATATACGTTCACATAAATTTTTATGTAAGAACGCCAATCCTAGAGAACATAGAATTTATATTATGAGCGAACTGTATCGACATGGATATCAAGATCAGATGATTCATAGTTTCTTAAATAGATACTTTACTCCGGACAGCATTGGTAATTTAAAAAGTTATGTTCCTGAATCAAAACACCATTACTTAGAAACCATAGACGAATACAGTAAAACATGGCTTAAAGAAAAAACTCCAATAATACTTGATCATGACGCTGATACAATTGGAGATGATATGAATCAACGTATACTTGTTAAAGAACATTTTACTGAAACATATTTTAGTTTAGTAACAGAAACAGTTTTTGAATCTAATCCTGCGGCTCCATTGTTTGTTACTGAAAAAACTTATATGCCTTTTGTAAACTATCATCCATTTATTATAACTAGTGGGCCAGGATGTTTAACGTATTTGCAAGAGCAAGGGTATCAAACGTTTCCTGAATTGTTTGATGAATCATATGATAGTGTAACTGATCGATCTAAAAGATTGAGTATGATTATGAACCAAATTGAAAGATGGTGTAGTAAAGATATAAAAGAATTACACAAAGCATATTGGAGTGTGTGGGACAAATTAGAACATAACCATAATCATTTTTTCGCAAAAAAACATCTGTCAACATGGATAGATTTGTTGAAAAAACTGAATGATAAGTAGTAATATAATGATTAATAACATTCAACCGCCAGTAACTAGAGTTCAAGGTAAGATGCTTATTTCAATGCCACATCTTGCTGATCCTAGATTTTATCACAGCACGTTAGCAATGTATAAACACGACGATGAAGGTGCGGGTGGTATTATTTTTAATAAGCCAGCAAAAACTTTACTGATGAATGATTTATATAGCGACATGGGTATTTCTCTTTTACCAGACATGGGAGAGCAACCTGTTTATTATGGAGGTCCAGTAAACACACATCAAGTATTTGTTTTACATAGCAAAGATTATACTGACCGAGATACTGTTGCAATAACTAATGATCTTTTTCTAACTACTAATAAACATATTCTTACTGCTATTGCAAACAAAGTTGGTCCTAGCACATATAAAATTTGTTTAGGTTGTGCTGTTTGGGGACCGAAGCAACTGGAAAGTGAACTATCAGGTGCATGGCAACATAATGATTTAAGTAGTTGGCTGTACGGTGATATAAATGCTACTGACGTCTTTGTATCAAACAATATGTGGCCAGTATCAGTTGAACGATATAGCAAAGGTATTGCTAATAATATTTTAGATTTTATGGAAAAGAAACATGCCCCAACAGATAGAACATAATAACAATACATATCTACTTTATGATTTTGATTGTGGCAGAGATCGAGGAATGGCTGACTTACGAAATACTATATCGGATAACCTTAAGAAAAAACAAAAGCCATATATTGTAATATCAAACGCATTCGAAGGTGAAATACATTTTAAACAACCTGATACGTTTTTAGAACAGTTACATGGTCTCCTTAGAGAATATCCTAGTAATAAGATTGTATTAGTAATGTGTGATGCTAATTTAGATGTAAACTATAAACGTTGGTGTAGAAATTATAAAGAAAAAATAGTCATAGGTCATAGAATATATTTTCCTTATACATTATTACAACGAACAATCAATTACTTTAATAGTAACAAAAGTAAAAAGAAACATTTAGTAAACAAATATAAACATTATATTTGTATGAATGCCGCGGCCAAACCACACAGATTTAGAATGGTTGAAAAACTATTTTCAAATGGTTGGGACCAGCATGGCTTTATAACGTATCTAAACAGATATGGTGCTAACACAAAACACATGGCTAATGAAAACTTTCAAGGACAAGAACTGTTACTAGACTTTAATGCTAAAACAATAGACGAACAAAGTAATCAAGAAATATTACCAGAACAGTATAGACAATCGGTTTTCGATATTGTAAATGAAAGTATCGTAAGTGATACTAGTTTGTTTGTAACTGAAAAGGTGTGGAAGCCTATACTAAACAAAACTCCATTTATTATTTTAGGATCAAAAGGAACTTGCAAACATTTAGAAAAGTTTTTTGGTATAAAAATGTTTCCTGACATGATTAATTATAGTTTTGACTACGTTGATTATCCTCAACGATTTGATCGATTAGTTAATGATAACTTAAGGCGTATAATGAATACTCCATTAGATGATATTAATAAATGGTTAAATACTGCAAAGATACAAAATATATTATCACATAATCAAACCAAATTAATTAATACACAAATACCAAGTTTAGTAGATTATATAGATGAAAGTATACATGGATAAAGATTTCGCATTAAAAAAATCAAAACGTTTTTGTATGCTACCATGGACTCACTTACACTCATGGCCAGATGGTAGAGTGTTACCATGTTGTATGGCACCAATGAATGAAATACTTGGTAACTTAAAAGACCAATCATTTGAAGAAATATGGAATTCAGAAAAACTTAAAAAAATGCGTGTGGCAATGATTAAAGACAAGCCAACCAAAGAATGTACTCGTTGCTACTCAATGGAAAACAGTGGATTGAATACAACAAGGACTTGGGCCAATGAAGCGTTTGAAAATCATTTTGACAAGGTAGGAACTACACTAGAAGATGGTACAGTTGAAAAAATTAACTTACCATACATTGACTTTAGATTTTCAAACTTATGTAACTTTAAATGTAGAACATGTGGGCCAGACTTATCATCAAGTTGGTACGAAGATAATGTTAAATTGTATGGACCGCTACCACACAAAAAAATTATAAGACCTTACAAAGACGAAGAAACGTTTTGGAAAAAAGTTGAACCTTACATGGACGGCTTAGAAGAAATATACTTTGCAGGTGGTGAGCCATTAATTATGGAAGAGCAT
>MDSZ01179893.1_pt1 | contig 24489 bp, 23 predicted proteins | sample 811201 | NCBI WGS metagenome assembly MDSZ01 (sample SAMN05326647, study PRJNA326480) | marine metagenome | isolation source: seawater | place: Indian Ocean: North | collected 2010
AAGAAGTCTTCAATTTTTATTGAATACCTTTCAGCTACACTTCTAAGTCCAGAATTTAAATTGTACGAAAGAATCGGTGCTTCTTTATCTAAAGGTTTTGCATTTGTAAAGTCTAGCGCATTATCATCAAATGTAGAGACTGTGCTACGATCAATTTCACTAAACATCCTCATAAGCTTACTATTGTAGTCAACCATGTTAGATTCATAAGTTTTAAATGAATCTACATAAGGCTGATACACCTCCTCTTGATAAGCTTTACCTACATACTTATTAAACTCTCTTTGATTGTACTCATTTAGCTCTTTGATCTTATCTTCTGATGCTCCAATAGGAGCCGCCTTTGGGAGATATTCATTTTCAAAGTTTCTACCCCCATCAACCTGATCATCATACCAAACATTAGGATCTTCAGGGTCTTGCGGAGGAGGTAAATAGTTTAGATCATACTCATCCAACAAAGAATTTAGAGAAATTGACTCAGCAGATCGTGATGTAAAGTTGTTGCTTGGGTCAAGCTTTTGAGTACCCGAACCTGTATTCGGATCCCCTAACTCTGATGTAGAGTCCAAAAAAGGCGGTAGAGGCGGCGAATCCGAATCCAAAACCTCTTCGTCCCCTTCTGGAATCGTACCCCCTCCTTGTAGTGTTTTTATGCTTCGATCTTTCTTTAAAAAAAAAAGAAGCCTTATCGTCTAGTAGATCTTGGATAAACTTTTCATCCTCTTTTGAATGCTTGCTAATCGCCATATGCGTTTGTTTTGTACAAATATACTAAATTATAGCTTATTATGCCTGTTCGTAAAGTAACTGACCTCCACTACCTATATATGGAATTTTACCGTCCATCACTGATTCTAATATTCTTTCTCTCTGTTCAGGAAATTGTTTAACATAGTTAAGAAGAGGAGTTATCTCAATGTTAGCGTTATCTCCATATCTTTTTTCTAGTTCAGGTAAAACGATATTCATAAACTGAATATCTTTCATCATCTGCTCATTTGGATTAGGCTCTGGATTTTGAGCTTTCATTACGCTTTCAGAAGCCATTAACTGAGCTTGCTCATCATTAAATCTTCTAAGCACCTCCATTCCTTTTCTCATGCCATCTTCGTGAGATCCTTTGTCAGCTCCACCTTCAACACCTATTTGAGTTATTATGCTTTGATATTCTTGGTTTTGCTCTCCTTTGTGGTCTATAGGTCTTACTACAAAATTTCTTATAACTTTAGATGTAGCTGTCTTAGTTTCAGCATCAATGTCAACACCCTGTATATTAGCTAAAGCTGCTAACCTATCTGCAGAAAGCTTAGATACATCTTCATCTACATACATCTCAGCTCTAACGAATAGGTTTCTGTTTTCGTCCATTGCCACACCATTAACCCTGTATTGCGATCCAGATTCTCCAGACCTAGGATCAAGCTTATCTTGAGGTTGATAGCTACTTTCAATCATTATACCAGATTTACCAACTCCAGATTTAGGAACCATAAGAGCTGTAATGCCCTTGCCGTAATCTTCTTCTCTACCGAAATTGTAACCGCCTCCCGTAGGCCCAACCATTACATCTGCTATTTGAGGGAAATCAGCAATATTAAACTGTACCGAAGATGGGAAGATTGGCTCACTATCACCACTATCGTCTTTTTGCAGTGTACCTGTTAAGAATCTCATTGTTTCGTCTATATACTCACGTAAATCCATAGGTATATAACCCTCTTCTTCGCCTCTAGTAGCTTCATCGCTCTTTAATATAGACTGATATACATTATCCCCATAGTTATCTTTAAATGTTTTTGATGCAGTTGCAACAACATTAGGGTTATTTTTTGCTTCCTCAGTAACCCAACCACGTAAAAGTTTTGTTTTTTCCTCTAAAGTTTCTCCTTCTAGCCTAGAAAGAGAAGACGAAAATTCTTTAGAAAAAGCACCAGGCAAAAGATTGCCATAAGGTGATGATGTAGGTGAGTAATATGATTTAGAACCAAGAGTCGGAGACTCGCTTATTGGTCCATACAGATCATTACCATCATCTCCTTTAAGTCTTTTTCCATTAATATCTGTATAAAATGCAAAAGCATCACCCGTAGCTGGATCATATTCTATACTATCTATATCTACCCCAGAAGTATTCCACATCTGGTTTTTAAAAGATAGAGTTGTCATATCATCCTTCAACTCATTATTTTTATCTGTCCAGTCTTTAGTTCCTGTAACCCACCCTTCTAAAGCTGTTTTTTCAGAAGATACATTTGTTGAATGTCTTTTAAAATCTCCATGAAGTTCTTTTAGAGCCATGATATCTTCAAAAAACTCACCTTGATTTGCTCCAGTGTAGTAAAAACTATTAACTTTACCTCTAGTGTGTAAAAGCTTGTTGTTAAATGCTTCTTTATGAACGTCAGAGAAACCCTCTGTATCAAAACCTAATAACTGCTTTTCCTGAGCCACCATAGCTTTTTGACCGTCTTTCATAGACTTAAGCTGAGTAGCTGCTTGTCTTCTCTGCTGAGCCTCAAGAAGTGTTATCTGTTGGCTTACAACATCAGAGAAGCTAGCCCTTGGGGCTTTGGGTTTTAAATAGTCGTAGTACTTTTTTGCCATTTTAATTAATCAAATTGTGGCTCATCAATAAATCTTACAGCGTTAAATAACTCTAAAAGATTTGCTTTGCTTTTATTCTTCTTTGCTTTTGCGTAAGCGGTCTCCATGCCAGCCGCTTGGTCTGGGTTGATAACAAACTCTCCTCCAGTCATTTCAGCTATTTTGGCACCGCCTCTCATTACGTCAATAGGATTGGTGTCGTGATCAAACTCACCTGGAGTCTTTATAACCATCCCTTGATCTCCTTCTGGAACATAAAAGTCAAAATCCATTGGCTCTGGTTCAAAATCATCCAAATCATAAAATAACTGACCTAATAAACTCGTTCCATAAAGTCCTTGTTCAGGATCAGTTTGTGTTAAGTCACCAAATTGATAACCCTCTGGTAAAAAAGTACTATCTCCTTCTTCTACCTCCTCTTTTTTCAAACCTTTAAATAAGTCTTTTACTTGCTCCCCACCACCACTCATAAGGTATCTCATGGCTGCGTTCATTGCATTTCTTGTACCAGCATCTTTCTGTTGCTGACCCATCAAGCTTCTTTGCTGACCCATCTGAATCATTTCTTGAGCCGCATCATAGTCTAGCCCCGCATCATACATGAGTTTACGTATAGCAGCGTCTTCGTCAAATCTAGCTTGCTGCATACCCTCTCTAAACGCTTCCTCTTCTCTAGCTAGCTCTCTAGCTTCCTTCGTCTCTTCAGCCTCCGTTAGCGATCTTTGCACTGCTGACGGGGATGCTCCCGCTTCAAGAGCCATCTTTGCAGCAGCTAATTCTGCTGAGGTAGGCGGTGTTTTATCTTTAAGTAGAATAGCAGCATTTCTTTCTGCCTCTGGTGTAAGTCCTGAAAAATCCTTCTGCTCAATAGCTTTGATAGCTTCAATAGCCGCATCTCTTTCTGCTCCTCCTTCTTCAATTTCTGCTTCCCCTTGTTTTTGCGCTCGGCTACCCTGGATAATATCAAATAAAGAGGCAGCACCTAACATCCCCGCTTGCTGTCTACGCTGATCTTCAGTCAGCATAGGATTATAACTCATGCCGCTGCCGCCGCCTCCTTGCATAAGCTGCATAATAAGCATCTGATTCATAAAATCCTGCTGTTGTCGTCTTTCTTCTTCGGTCATAGTTACAAATTTACAAATTTTATCCTAAACTACTGTCTAGCTTAATATTTTCAAAATCTACGTTGATTGCGAATATCTCTCCGCTACCTTCAATTGTAACGCCCATGTATGGACCTCTAAGCATTTCACCAGTTTTATATACTGATTGAGATACATATACAGGTATATAATCTTCTGGAAATCTTGTTAACCCTTCCTGGGGGTCATCAAGAAACTGTTGTACAAAATATTGAAGACCTTTACCAAACTCAACTCCACCCTCTAGCGCAATAGAATCATCTATCCCAGCAAAAATCTGTATGCTGTTCGTTTCTGAGTCATAGCCTCTAGGCCTAAGTCTTGCTGCACTATGCTCTGTGTAGACTACAGGTGTAGCGTGAGCTGGGTTTGTTATAGGCAGAACCCTTCGTACTGACTGAAACTGCGTCGGAAAAAGATTAACCATGTAATCAGGATCGTCCTCTAATAGCTCTAACTCAGCTTCTTGTACAAGTCTTCGACCAAAAAATAAAGCGGTGTCATCTGAGGTAGGCAATGAAACTTGAGGTATGCTAACTAGAGGTAGCGTCCATATCTGAGCAAAGCCATCGTTTATGCTTTCTACGTTTGTTTCGTCAGCGTAAAAGTCTTCTGCTCTAACAAATCCAATAAACATAAGATCTCTGCTGGCATCTTGAGAGGTATTTGCTGTTGGTATATCTGAATATAAGTTACCCTCTCTTTCCTGGAACATAAACATGTTTGTTTGCTGCTCAGCAACACCGCCTCTGGGGACATTAGTGTATGCGGTTGCATTCCACATTCCGTCACCCTCAATAGACATAGCTTTAAATATTTTTACAGCAGAGGGGTTTTGATTAGAAACAACTTCTACGCTTGATTGAAACGCAACATCATAGAATGTGTTAAGGTTGTCTAGTGTTTCTTCACCCTCTTGATATTCGTGATTCCAGGTAATAATATCTGTAGTATACCCGTGTGGATTATTTCCAGTTACACTGTTTGGATTGCTTGGTTTTAGATGAGACAACATTATATTGTCAACAGTAGAGTAGCAGGTAGGTAAAAATCCATATCTGCTTCTCCACACATTAGACTTTGTTGAAAAACCTAAAGTAACTCCAGTGTGAGGTATATATTCTCCTATGTCAAATTCTTCTTCCATATCGTTTAGTATCCACCACCAGACCCACCGCTAGACCCACCGCTATATCCACTGCCAGATCGTCTTGGTGTTGGTGTTGTTCTTCTTGTTGTTCTTCTTGTTCTATTTACTCTAGGTGTAACTCTAGGTTGTGGAGGTGGCGGCACTCCCTCAGAAGGCGGTGGCGTAGTATCTGAAGGCGGAGAGTATGGGTATAGCGTAGCGTGAGGTAAATCTGTATGAACAGCCCCCTCCATAGCTCCATACTCAGGGTGTATATGGTAATCTCCAATATATTCTATCCCCATGCTATTCATGTATTCACCACCATTAGTATATTGGTTTTCAATAATCATACCTTCACCAGAATCTTCATCAGAATCTTCATCAGATCCACCACTAGGATCGCCTACAATACCACCTTCATAATCGTTTTCACAGTCTACAGGTGTTCCTACATAAGTAAGAGCTTGTAGTAAATCACCTGTAGTTATCTGGCCGTCGCAAGTAAAATCAGGGAATATATACGTTGTTTGAGCATCGTTTAATACACCGCTAGTGCCGAATGATCCAGCTAGAAGTTCATTGAAAAGTGTTTGTACTACTCCAAATTCTCCTAAATTTTCTGGCGAGTATTCACCACCCCAGTATCCGTCTACAATGAAGGCAGGGTAGTCACATAGGTTTCCTGTCCAGCATATAGGGTCTACATCTGGTGGTGGTGGCTCTACATCTCCGTCGCCATTATCATCATCAATAACTACGTCACATGTTATAGGTAGTATCCCAGACTGCGTTATCAGACCTAAGTCATTGTTTGTAATCATTCCACTGTCTCCATATATATCAGGGAAATAGTACGTCATTTCAACTGGATCCATACCTGAATCTACTAGAGCATAATATGCTGTACTTACAGAGGCAATTGTTATGTTTCCTTCCTCGTCAATAATATCTGGATAGTCACACATATCTCCTGTATAAGCAAACGCTTGCAGCTCTTCTTCCACTGGTATCTCCCACTCTGTAATTGAAGATATAGTAGTAGACGCTTCAGAATTTTCTTGCTCTATACCACTGTAAGATATAGAGTAGCTTAGTGTATTGTCCCTCGTAACATCTTCGTTCATGGTTGCTGAATCACCCAACATGTTTGGTTTTGGCCAGCTGTAAAGGGTATAGTTAGATGGCGGGTTGAACTTTTTAGGGGATCTAAGTAAAATCATAAACTCGGCTACGTCAGTACCTGATGTGTAATCAACAGCTGCATTTATGGGGTATAGAGCTATAAGATCTAAAATATCGCTACCTATATTAAGCTGCATGCTAGTATCTGCATCATTGAACGTAACATCAAATTCTGGTAGGCTAGAACCACCAACGGTTGAGGCAATCTTAAATCTAGTTAAAGGGTCACCAAAAGCAAACTCACTTCCTTCTGGTATCTCACCATTAGGCTGCGATGTTGTGCCTGAATTTGTATCGAACATATAATCCGCATCAGGGAAGTTAATATATGTTGCCGAATCAAGATCTTGTAAGTTTATAGATACGCTTATAGACTGACCTTCTTGAATATAAGATGCGTTATAAACAAATACCCTAATTGGAATAGAATCAGTAGACGGGTCACCTGAATTAGTGTACTTTTCTATATTAGCGCCCTCTGCTTCGTACTTCCCGTAAAACTCAGGAGAGAAGTTTTCAATCTTCCCATCAAAAAACCAAACAACTTCTGCGTAAGGCACTGGATCAGGTTCAGGAGGCGGTGCAAACACACAGCTACCGTCGTCTATAGTTGCTTGTGGATTGTAGTTAGTTGCCTCTGGATTCGTACATCCAGAAATAGGTCCGTAAGTGTATGTGCAGCTACCGTCATCTATAGTAGCGTCTGGGTTGTAGTTGTTTGCTTCTGGGTCTGTACATCCTTCTATATCTATCACTGGTGGTGGTGGCTCTGGAGTTACTACCTCTGCTAGCCCGTAGGTTTCTGGGTTTATTATAGTTAAAAGGTATTCACTGTGTAGAGGGTCGTAACCGCCAATTACTCTTACGTCATTACCGTTACGCATAGAAGAATCAACAGCATTTCTAAAGATCTCTCTAAAGTAAGAGTTCATACCTATATCAGAAATAGCGTTCACCCCATTAACACCAGAGGCTCTAAATACTTTACCTAAAGACTTATGAGCAAAGTAAGCAGTATTGTTTACGCTCACCACCGATTCAGGATTGTCGTCAGCTCCAGCCTGACCTACATAATACCTAGGGGTACCTAAGAATTTGCTTGAAGCAATAAGGCTTTCTTCCCCCATAACGTCAGATATAAGGGTTCTGTCTATAGGCAGTTGACCGCACTTATCCTTCTGAATAAAGAATATAGAGTCGTCGTGGTTGATTAAGTAGTTTACTCCACCACTCTTAAGGTCAAGATCTTTATCTATTGATAGAGCGCTATTAAAGGATGAATAAGACACTTTACCAGCGTCAGTAATATCCCTCTCCGAGTGTATGACGCTAGCCTCTTTAAAAGCCTCTCTTGCGTCATTGTCTATAGCATTTGGCCTACCTATAGATATAGCATCTGATTTAAATAAATCTGAAGCTACAGGAGATTCTATGTGATATGTTTTAAAGTTAGATTCAGGGGTTTTATGTACAAACCCAGCATCATCAACATCACCTAAGTTAAATAAAAGAGTTTGATATCCATCCATACCTTCATATCCATCTAGATCATATTCACGCATATTTACAGCAGCCCTCCTAAAGTACACATCGCCTTCCGTTAATAGCATAGTAGAAGGGAAGTGTATACCAGCTGTTTCACCAGGTATTCCTCCAACACCCTCTTGCCTCAAAATACTTCCCTTTTCTCCTATTTCATAATAGAGTCTATCATCAGCGTCAACTTCTTTTGTTGGTGTAAATATCTCGAATATACAATTGTCACCCCACCTATGAGAACCGTCTCTTACATCCTGCCACCTAAAGCCCTGAGCCATCTCATTGTTTTTAAGAACAAGGAATAACCCTTGTTTTTCATTTGATGATGGGTCCTCATCGAGATCAGCAAACACCTCTCCAGGTATGATGAGTGGGTTATCAACATCTGATAAAGAAACCATATCGGCTATTTCAAACTCATAACTTAATGGGTATACTCTAGGTGGACACGATCCTTCACTTGCTCCTGATACTGGAGGAAGCATAAAAGATATAACCCTTAATCTATCACCTTTTGTAAACTTATACATAAGACGCATAGTGCTATCTGTAAGCTCAATATTTTCATCGCTAGCACCCCATGCGTTTGTATAGGATATACCTCTACCCTGTAGGTGGTTTAAAGAAACATATATTCTAGATGGATTAGCATTAGTAGACGAAAGTTCACCCTCTACAACAAAAGCACCCCCTGCTGAATATTGAACAAACTTAGATACGCTTGTGTTTTTAGAGTAAACAATTTTATAGTTGTGAGCCCAATCAGGCGGAGCATGATTAAGAGTTATTTCTATTGCTACAGTTCCCTGCAGATCTCCTCCTCTTTCGTTTGGAGAGTATCCAGCCACATATACCGTATCTAAATGATTTACAGCGCCGTGTCTACCTCTTTCGTCATAATAAACAATTCCAAACTCATGCATAGCAGAAGTTTTAAACGATCTAAAATCTGATTTACTTCCAGCATCATACAAAGACGCTCCAGATAATTCTATGTGAGAATGAAACTTTGAGTAGTCTACTGAACCAAAGAAACCTTGAGCTGGGGGGCTGTTTTGAGAGCTACCTACTATAGCTCCATCCCCGTCTACATAAGGCTCTAGCTGTTCATCTTGGTTGCCGTCATTGTCTAAAGAGAACGCATAATCTTTAGCAAATGGAAAATTATCTACTGGTAAATTTGCTGGAATACCATCAATGTATGTGCTTTGACCCTGTATATTTGATACAGTTTGAGGCCATGGATAAGGCGTTCTTAACCAACACATTGGAAACTGCGATGTGCTGTTTGGTGTGCCTTCAGCGTTTACTCCTTGTGAATCAACTGCGTGTATAGGTATACCTCTACTATTTACCCACACAAGTGGCATAGTTGTGGAGTAGTCTTTTATATCTGGATACGCTTGAGGATTTGCGTTAGGCTCTGATTCCCAGCCATCTGTATCTTTAGGTATTGGGTTCATAGCTATACTACCCGTAAAAAACGGACCGCTTAGGTGGTATTTTATTTTCCAAGCGTTTTCATAATAAAGGCTTGGTCCAGGTTGATACCCGTCTCCTTCAGTTGCCCCATAACCTATAAGATCTAATTCTTCCGCTACTTGAGGGTCTTGACAGATAAAAGGACCTCCAAAGTGACCACCGTAAAAAATAAAGTTTGGATTACCAGCACCAGCATAATCATAACTACTTAAACCTCCTGAAGATTCCTGAATATTATATCCACCATCGAAAGCTTGAGAGAGATGTGAATGCGCTCCTGGCTGATTTATATTCACTCTTGCTAACTGACTATTGCTATTATCCCAACCTAAATCAATGCGTCCAGCTACAGATCCGTAATCTTTATTGTTGTATAAGTCGTAAGCCGAATTACCCCCAGCAGAGCTACCCCCAGGACCGCCTTCACCATCCATAAGAGAATATTTAAATGATGAAACCCCTAGCTGAGGCTCATAACGCTCCTGATATGCCCCTGCTATAAACCCATCCTCATCTAGAAGAATATCACCATTTTCATCTGTTAAGTACACTAAATCTCCAAAAAGGTTACCACCAAAAAACATTCCAGGACCAGGAGGTCCAGCAAACGGATGGGGAGTAGCATGTTCTAACCATCCCCAACATTTTCTATTAACGGCAAGACCAAATATTCCCGCACTGTCTTCCTTAAACACAGTTGCAAACTCTCTCATAAAACTGTCCGTATGCACCCAGTTAGACCAGTTTTCATATGTAAATTCAGTATCGCCATACATATCCGTATCAAACTCTGGATTAAGATTAATAAGCGGTCCGTCTTGGAATACTGGATCGGATAATTTAAATGCGTTTCTTATTTCTTCAGCGTGTCCGTGCTCTACAAGCTGCTGGAAATCTGGGTCCTTCAACGTCGTTGCAGATACAACAAACCAAGGAGACCTAGGGTCTATCTTTCTTATGCATGTCATAATTCCTGGTCCTCCCCAAGCGTCGCCTCCGTAAATAGGTTCAGCACTTTCACCTGGATTTACTTGAGTAAACTCACCAAATTTGTTAGCAGGTTCTAGTCTAGATATAGCAAGGCGTAACCTAGATCTATTTTCACTACTTGAGTTGTCATAATCATCATAACTTAGCTCACTCCCAATAACAGATTCTAAGTAAAAGTCAACTTCTGCTTTATTTACAATAAAACAACTCATAGGTATGTGTTGACTTCTGTGATCGGTGTCGGACACTAAATAATTATTTCCCTCTTCACTTATGGTATTGTGGATTCCTTTACTTTCTCCCACTCCACATATAAGAGATCCGTATGGATCTTGAGGTCGTATCTTAGGAAATTTATAATTTGCTTGATCTTCTTCATTGTACAACCCTAAATCAATACTTACGGTCTGTTTATTTACAACATCGAGTAATTCAACGTAGTTGCTCCAAGTAAGCTCTTCTCCTGTGCCACCAGCTAGTGCTTCAACAACCGTCATGCCAATTAATTTTCTAGCATTATAATTCTCATCCTGCGTGACTCTAAATTTTACACTAAAAGTTAATTCACTTCCCTGTATAATAAGAGGGTTACCAGCACTCGTTCCATAGCGGGCATATGTGGCTCCAGGACCTCCGCCAACTGGACTCATAGCCTCATCATCAACTCCCTGTCGCCATATTGCTAAATTTGCATCGCTGCCTATCTCATTAGCTCCATTTTCATTACCCCTAGATCCAACCCCGTAGTTTCTACCAAAATAAGGAGTTCCGTAATTATCTAAAAATTCTACGCTAGGATCAACAGGGCCGTTTGCAGGATTATCAGAAAAGTAGTCGTAGCTTCTATTAACGTCAGCTCCTTCAGATGGAGGTCTTTCTTGTTTTGCAGCAGCAGAATCTGGAAATGTAATACCATCATTGTAACCATATTCCTGACCGACTCCTGAAAAAGTGTTATGAAGTTCTGGAAAATTGTTATTAGCAGATCTTAAAGGCCATCTTTTATATCCGTAAGCATTAACGCTATGTATACCCACTTGTCTTGATTGGTGATAACTGCCGTCTGCTTGATATATATGAAAATTCTTTTCTGGTTTATATACAACTTTTACAGCAATAGTAGTTCCTTCAGATATTTGAGATGGAAATTCAGATGTTGAAATTTCAAATCCAGCACACTTATTGTTGCCAAAAGGCGTTCTATAAATAGCAGGACGAATTGTTGCGACATAATCCAAATAATCTTTTGGTCTTTGGTTATATATAACTTTTATATCACAATCTGTTTTTACATTATCAAATCCCTCTAAATAATTCCCATATACAAGGCGGTTCTGTATTGTAGTTTGGGCTTGAGCTTTTCTAGGCAGCTTGTCAAAGGTTTTATCTACTTCGTTTGGAGACACTCCAAAACCAACTCTATCGTTACGAAAAATATAAGTTCTATTCTCTGCATTCCAATTAGAGGTAGACTCTAACTCTAAATTAGGCACTTCATCTATTTCAAAAAAGTTTGATGAGTTACCATATCTAGCAAGTAATCGTATCGACTCTATTTCTGGACCTAGTTGAGGTACATATAATCTAATAATATTGTTACTTAATAAAAGATTTCCAGCAGCAGCACCTCTATGTATAACGGGTGGAGAAAAAGCAACTGTAGAGTAAGTAGATATAGCACTCTCTATTTTGTCTTTATATATTGCCTGATACGCAAATTGAAAACCTGGTGATGTTGCAAAGTTGTTTGTTAAAATACTATCGTCTGTATCCCACTCATAAGTTATTCTATTTAAAGGCACCTTAGGGCAGGCACATAAAAGATCTTGGTAGTCGTAGTATTGGTAGTTTAATAAATTTGCTTCTGGGTCGTTATTTAATAAATCTGCAGTCTCTAAAACTGACCTATATATATTAAGTCTTCTTGGCTCGTTAACATTGTCTGTAAAATATAAGATAGCGTCTTTTTCAAAATCTATCTTTAAAGCTTCGTTATTTTCTGAATCTAAATAATTCTTGATAGATTCATGAGTCATAAACTCATTAGTATTGGTGTATACTATGTCTCCCTTTACAAATCCGTGTTCTGGAAAATTTAATCCTGAAACAGGGCTAGTAATTATTTTTCTTAATGAATTTGCAATGCCGACAGGCTGTGTTTTAGATAGAGGTAATTTACCAAAAGGGTCATAAGCCCAGACCCCATGATCATGAAGGTATTGACTCCAAATAAATAAATAGACTATCTTTGTTTTTACATCTGTAACACTACCTATAACCTTTGTGTGAGCCTCTGGATTAAGAGGCATATCCCCATCAGTAGCATAGTCAACCTCTACGTTTCCTCTTACACTTTTTAAAAGACCTGCATTACCCTCCTGGTTCACATAGTCATCGGCTATGTAAACATTAACCGCATCTATCATACTTGATTTAGATACGAGCTTATGGTCCGAACTTTTATCCAGACCTCTAGGTGTAATTTTATCTATCATTAGAACTTAGGTGCCTGCATGAAGTTTTTACGTATAGTTTTAAGAGCTTCATCTTTAGTAAAGTGGCTTAATCTAGCGTTTGCTTTTCTTCTCTCGTTATAATATTCTGTACGAGCTCTCGCTTTTTCATTTGCTGGAACTGTTGTTTTACGTTCACATAGTTTGTAATATATATAACATCTTAAAGCTTCTTCTGCATATACGTGAACCTCAGGGTCTGTTGATCTTGCTTCATCTGCAACATATTCCATAACAAGGCTAGTAAAATCTGTGTTGGCAGATATCTCTATTCTGTTTTGGTCAAGGTTTACTCTAAACTCTCCTGGTGAAGAACCACCGCCTACACCATAAAGTCTACCTGTACCACCCTGAAAGATGTAGTTTTCAAATATAAAAGCGTTAAAATCATCAGCATCTGAACTGGTGCCCGTGCTTGTTTTATCGTCCTGTCTGTCCTTTACAATGTTTGCCTCAATATTAAGCGGTTCCTCTTCACTATTTTGCGTCTCATTGGTAGCTGCGCCTGCAGAATCAACCTCATACTTCCTAGAGTAATTTAAATTACCATTCATGTTCATAGCTCGGATAATGCCATCACTCCCTACGATACCTAGCTTACTTATATCTACAAAGTCGTCAGGCAATGTTATAGTATCGTTAGACTCTACCGAAACTTTTATGGATTTTATTTTTTTACCTAAATCAAATCCTATTTCACGTATACCTCTTAATGCAAAATTTCGTATTACAACATCGGAAGCGTTGCTTACGTAATCATCTGTATCAAGAGTGATTATAAAATCACGTATAATTTGACTAAGCTTTACTTTATTCATACTCATTGTTCAGATACTTCTTGTGTTGCGTAATTCATGAGATTTGCGTCTCTTAATCTTATGCCTAGCATTCTAGCCATTTCTCCAACAATTTCTGGAATACAATTTTCTGGAAGCATAAAGTTCCTACTATTCATAACATCAAATGCATTGGTTCCTGGCACTATGTCATAACGAGGAGGTAAGTTACTTGCCTCTCCCGTAGAAATTACATAAGATGCTGGAACTCTATAATATGTAACACATATAGTATTTATTGTGCTTGGAAAAACCTCAATGTCTCCAGATACTAAGGCAACAGGAAAGCTTTCTGTAGGTGTTGATAGATTGCTTCCTAAAATAGCATTAATTTTTTCAGCGTCATATAAAATTTCACACAGCGTTCTAGATTGCTCAGAAGATGCAAACTGTTGGGTAAAATTATCTTTAACTCTAATAGATATTATTCTTGATAAATCACTAGGTCTTCTAAATATGTTTGTTGAAGATGTTACATCTTCTTCTTTTATCATGTATGAAAGATCTTCTAAAGCTAGCTTTCTTGTAGACTTGTCTCTTCCAGGTTCAAACCCTTGCCTCCCTAGTCTTTTTGAATCGGTAATCTCAGAAAAAAATTCATTAAAGACCTTCATTTGAGCCGTCTGAGCTAGAGTGTTAAACACCTCTACAGTGATGTAACCCTTCTGCTCTTTATTTGCTACGTTTCTTAATATGTTGTATACCTGTTGTACGCTAGCCATAACACAAATATACAAAAAAGAAAAGCCGCCATAATAGGCGGCTCATCTTCAACATCATCATGAGTTTATGCCATTTTATCTAGCCTTTCTTCTAGATTAGATAGCACTGATGCTCCTTTTTCAGTAAGGCAGAACCTTACCATAACGTCCATAGAGTCTTGACCTACTGGTACTGAGACAATTAAGCTGTTAGAATCAAACCAATAACATCCGTCATTTTTAACATTAATAATCTGATAATCTTTAGCCTGCTGAACAGTAGACCTTACCTGAACTTGTGGTGAATCAAATGATTCAATAAACTCTTTTGTTTTCTTCTTTGCAATATTAAGAAGATTATATCTAATTTCACTAACAGGAGTGTTAATATTTACACCAAAGTATAGTGCAATAGGAAGAAGCTCATTGATATCTTTATCTCTAACCATAGAAATTGCTTCATTAAGCTTAAACTCTTTTGCAAGTTGTTTTTCTGCATCTTTCTTTTTATCAACATGCTTAAAAACCTTTCCTCCGTTAGCCATGTTCATTGGATGTAGATCCATAAACATTCGTAGGTTTGGCTTGTCTTTGGGTACAAAAAGTTTACCCTCTCTAAAACAAACAGTTTCTTTACGAGCCTTGTCTCCCTGCTCGTCAGCCCATATAGATGGTTCATTAGGGCAGTAACGCATCTCACGCACTGTGTCTAACTCTTTATCATACACTGTAATACCTTTCTGTGGTAGCATATATACAATACCAGCATTTTTAGGTATTTCATATTCAGCGTGCTGTAGAATAGTTTCTTTGCGCTTAACGCTTCTTTTCTTTTTAGGCGGTGCCTGTGTTACTTTTTTGGGTTCTTGAACAACCTCTTGTGTCTGAGTTTTAGGGCTCTCAGTAGCCACTTTCGATTTAGTCATTATAAATTAAATTAAATATTATATAAATTAAAAAGGTCCTGCGCTAGCAATGCTGCGTTGTTAGTACCTATGTCTTTTTCTATTACTCCAAACCTACCTAATTGTCCTTTAAAGCTCTTACTGCGACTAGAGGTTGATACAATACCGCCTCCAGATCCTAACTGCTCAATAAGTAAATTACCGTCTGTCATACTATCACTAGCTGTTGAATGAGTGTCTGAAAATATTTTTTTAGGTATAAATCCAACTATCTCACCAGTTCTATTATGTATGTACATATTAGAAAGTTTGTCTCTACGTATAACAAAAACTAAGCAAGTCTCGCCGTTTTCATCAAAATAGTCTTCAGGAAATTTGTATGATATAGTTCCGTTGTCTGTGTTGTCTGTTTTTACAAACGCTGGTTCACCTGTTCTATCGTCATGTCTAACCTTGAAAGTGTTTACTTCATACGTAGCTTTTTCTATACCTGCGCTAGAATCATACTGAACACCTCCAAAACACATACCCATAGTGTCTCCCTCATCGTCACCGTAAATAACTCCCATACCATCTATGCTCTCCGCATTGTTAATAACCATATATAAAGTATAGTCTTCTTTTACAGTGTATGCATTAGGTATAACAAAATACTCAGCAAGCGATATTTGAGCTGAAGTCTTAGCTAAACCTGTAGTTGAGCTAGATACTTTTGCTGCAGGGTCACCCACGTTAGCAACAATACTGTAAGTATTACCCTCTGTTCCAGCGTTATTCCAAGATGTAATTTCGTCTCCATCAGAGTAAGATGCTAACCCTTCATGATTGTAATCTATAGAAGGTAAATCCTCTCCAAAATCTATACCAGCTATAGTTCTTTGGTATTCCTTTTCAAGACTGCCCTTACTTTTTTTGCCTGTAGACAGAACAGTAGGGTTTATAGTAATTTTAGAAACAACGTCGTTAAAATCCTGAGTTTTTACTTCATCAAAAGTTGACACATTGTTTACTGCGTCAAATCTCATAACCTTATTTTTAGTTTCCGTGGTTATGAACTTAGTTATCTTTTTTATAAGATTGACTTCTTTGCCTCTTACACAAGAAATCTGTATGTTTGTCTTCTCAATACCCTCTCCGTCAAATAATGCAGCATCTTCGTATATACTGCAATCATTAAATGTAATGTTGACAGCACCTTTAGTTGCCGTCATAAACGCTAATTTGTCTGCAGGAATTACAAGAACGGATAAACCCGAACCTGTATCTGAGGCTCTAACACTTGACTCGTTAACCTCTCCTCGTATAAACTCGAAAAATTTCATTTAGCGCATTAAATTTACATACAAATATACGACAAAAGAAAAAGGCCCCGAAGGGCCTTTCTCGTAGTAGTTTAATTGCTATTAAGAAGCAAATGCTAAAGTACCAGTCGCCGCACCAGCAGTAACACCGATATCAGCCTTAGCATTTACGTTAACATTCCAAAGTCCAGCCTCTAAGCATGTAAACACAAACGTAGAGTCATAAGAAAGGAAGTTTACTGTATCGTTAGTTGGTGTGAAAACTATAGAAGTTTCACCAGCTGTAGATACATCGTAAGCCATTTTGTTGCTACTTGTTGTTGGGATAACAGATCCTGTTCTAAAAGCATCTGATCCTGCACAATCAATAGTCATCGTATTTGTTCCTCCAGCTGGATCTTCAGTGATGATAAGCACTACAACAGCACCCACTGTAGCAGCAGGTAAAGTTGACGTAAGTGCAGCAGCACCAGTAAACGTCTGGAGATTAACTTGGTTAACTACAAGGGTGTTTGCGTTAGAAGCCACCGATGGTGTTCCTACTGACAATCCCGTGTAATCTCCCAAAATAGCTCTTGGCACTGAGCCAATGCTTGCGAAGTTAGCGTTAAAGTCAGCCACTTCTAATTTTGAAAGAATTAATTCATTCATATTTTCTAAGTATTTTTTTCGTTTTTAAAAAGTTAAGTGTAAAGAGGGCCGAAGCCCTATTTACGTTTTAGTTGTTATGATGGGTTTGTATCAGAAGCATTTGCAATTCCGTCAACCGCATCAAGGTTAGGATGAATATAATCAGCCGTATGATCATCAGCAACAACAACAACAGGATTAGTGCTGAAGTTTATTGCGTTAGAAATAGCTTTCATCACCGTTAACTCTTTGTCGCTTGTTACACTAAGGCTAACAGTATCTACGTTACCTGTAGTGCCGTCTCTTGGGTCAAAATACATATCGATCTGTCCAGCAACATTTCCACTAATATTAATTAGTCTATCTACTGGTCTGTATTCTAATGTATTTTCACCATCTCTGTATCTTATAAATCTTTTCATTTTTTCTAAGTTTTATTAGTCAGCAAGATTAGAGAAAGTAATCTGAGAGCTAGTTATTTCTTCGTGAAGAAAATCATTATTGACTAGATCGCAAACAACTATAACATCTTCTCTTGAATAGTTTATTGCATCGACAATTGCGTCCATAATAGCTACTTCTTTTTCATCACCGATGACAAGACGTACAGAGTCAACTTCAGCAGCGTCATTTGATCTAGGCTCAAAGTACATTACCATTGTTTGATCAGCAGTTTGACACATAGCAATAAGCTTGTCAGCTGAAACTAGCAATGCATCATCTGCAGCATCTCTAAAATATAAAAATTTGTTTTTCATAATTTCTTAAGTTTTAATAGTTATACAATTAACGATTAACCCTTAATCATTACGTGTTGATTTGCTGCACGAGTACATAAAGCGATCTCTGAGCGGTAGTGGAATACTGCACTATCGTTACCTAAGTCTCCGTTGTTAGTATGACCCAAGATGCTACCAGTTACCCAGTGCTCCATCTCACGGTTATACCCGTTAGCTTCTTTGTAGTACATAGCTAAAGCTGGAGCCTTCATTCCGCTACGTGCGTCAGTAACTTGTGACAGAGGAATCATAGCTCCCTGAATGTAGTTAGATGCACCTAGAAGAGTTGGATCGTTAAGAAGCTTCCAATCGTGCTTGTGGAATGTGTATCCACCACGAGTAAACGACTTAAATCCAAGCTTTACAGCCATGTCTGCGTCGTTGTTGAATGCTCCAAACTGTCCTGGAAGACCAGCAGAAACTGCAGAAGAAATACCAGCTGCTAACATATCGTCAATAGCTAAATCTTGCTTTCTGTTTACGTACATAGCGTACTCAGATGGCGCACCTTGCTTATCAAGCTCCATGATAATATCATCGAACTCAGAGAATGAGTCAAGTGGGTTTGAATTAGCGTTAGACACCTGGATTCCACGATCTTCGATAGCTGCGAAGTAACCTTCAGATCCAGCGATGTTTTTATCAGGAGTTACTACTCCTCCGTTATTAAGCTCACCTAAAAGAAGCATCATTTCACGACGATCCTCAAAACGAGCGCGAGCTTCTTGCTCACCCTTCATGAACCAACGGTACTCACCACCGCCTATGTTTACCCAACCGATATTCGTAGCCTGTGATCCGTTAACCTCATAACGATCTTTAACGATCATAAACGGGTTAGACTTTCTCACTGCATTGAAATCGTCAAACGCAACAGGTTGATTAGTTCCTTGAGCATACATGTTACCAAGCTTAATCCATTCTCCGCCTACTGAGTCATAATCAGAACTTGTTACAGTAGTTCCATCAAGCTTAATCATTACAACGTCTGCTGCTGTTCCTGTAGCAAATCCACCAGACTTCACAATAAAGCGAGTTCCTGTAGAGCTGTCCATTACTACGTCATTTACCTGTACGTTAGATGTAAAGTTATCATCACCAGCAGCTACAGTAATTGTATCTCCGTTGTCTGTGATATTACCTACAACATAAGTGTACGACTTATGACGACGACCTGCCTCCCACCAGTCAATCTGGTCTGAAGATCCGCCGCTGTTGATTGCCCCTGTTAGTTTAAGAAATCCAGTGATACCTTGATCACCGTAAGTCTCAACGAGGTTAGGCATTACCTCATCTTTAGTTGTTTTGATAAGATTATCTACAGTTGTGTACGACTCAGGAGTAATCCTAAATGTACCAGCAGCTCCGTCAATTGGAGGCAAATTACCTGTAGATACAGTTCTATCTGTTCCTATACTAGCCATTATTTCTTAGTTTTTTTGTTAAATATTAAAAGTCATCTTAGTAGAGTTGCTTCTCATAATATCTTTAACCTGCTGAGCTAGAGGGCTCTCTGTTTGAGTAGAATTTGTACCCTGTTGCGGAGAGGCGGTTGATACGTTTGCTGCCTTATTAACTAAGCCCTTTTGACCATCACCGACACCTTGTCTATAAGCAGCGCTTACAATCTGGTCGATATTGTCAACAACGGCCCTGTGTGATGAAAGTGCATCGAAATCCCAATCACCATTTTGGTCAACAAAATCGAGAATAAACTCGTCTAAGTTTGCGTGTTTGTCTTTTAAATCAGATTTATAAGCTTCATCAAGTCCAAAAGTAAATGTTCTATCGTTACCTAAATCAAATTGCAATCCAGTTAACTGATCTACTTCATCGGACATGTAATCCACCCACTCATCATCAATAAAAGACTGATACTGTTCCTGCTCCATTTCTGGCACCGAATATTGATCTCGGATATTAGAAATGTTTTGTCTAGCATTTTCAGCATCTATTTTAAGTTGCAGTTGCGAAAGTTGTACCTGTTCTTGACCGTCTTTTTCAACGTCGAACTTGTAATTATTCTTAATGAGTAAGTTGACTTCTTGTGCTGATAAGTTAGGATACTTAGATGCCATGTCAACCCTTACGGCTGTTAAATCGTCCATTTCGGATGGATTTAATGACTGATACCTAAACCAATCTTCTGGACTGCGGCCTGTCGTTTCGACAAATTCTGCAATCGCTGCAACTCTCTCATCAAGATAACTTTCATCCTGCGGAGTCACAAGATCATCAAAGTCAATGATTTCCCTACCGAGCCTTTCGCTCATGTATTCTAGGACCGCATCTTCTATCTGCTCTTGTGAGTATTGTGGTTGCTCCTCAAATTCTTGTGGAGCAAAAGTTTCTTCTTCATATATATCAGGCTGTTCTTCATAGCCTTCTTCATAACCCTCTTCATAGCCCTCTTCATATACTTCCTGTTCTGGTTCAGTATACACCTCTGATTGTTCTTCTAGAGGCGGTTGCTCAGAAACAGGTTGAGACTCCTGCTGTGGAGCCTCTTCTGTGGTTACGTTTTGTGCGTCTGCCTGCATAGAGGCAGCAAGTTGTTCGGGAGTATCAAAGATCTCCACTTTTTCAAATTGTTCTTCCATTATATTAAATTGTTAGTTTCTATTAAGCTGTCTGTATTGGTGACTTAGCTGGGCCAAGGTATAATACTACACCTGCTGTAGATGCAGCAGCAGCAGTTACCGCCTTCCATCTTCCATATATAGTTATTCCTTTAGGAAATACATTACTACTGTCAACTACCTCATTGTTAGTACCTTGGCCTGAGCCAGAAGCTATTCCAAAACAGTCTGTTCTTGCCTCTGGTTCCAAAACAGTAAACGTAGTATCTGCTAAGCATTGTATTGCTACAACTACTTTACCTGTAGGGGGAGTATATGCTCCACCGTCATCCACAAATGCACTACCGTGCTGTCCAAAAGCCATTTGGTTGGCCATACCTGTATTTGATAATGTTGCCATATCTATTTTATTATGCTACTGATGTGTTAGTTACTGCTGAGTTATCGAATCCAAATACTCCGTACTCAATCATTTGATTTGCTTTAGTTCCGTATACTTCGTACTTTCCGTCTACAGCTACTGGCAAGAACATAAACTCACCCCCACCAATCTTTGCAAAGTCATTATTATCAACAGCTTCGTTATGTATGTATATATAATTTTCTAATTCTGAGTCTAAATTTCTAACAAACAAATAAGCTCTTTCTAATTTATCGTTTGCTTCATAAAGTCTAAGTGTTGCTGTAGAGCCGTCCGCTGAAGTTGAAAGAACTTTAGCACGAGTCAATGTTCCTGAATCTGCAGAAATATTGGTTCCTACACTAACATTCATAGGACTGGGCAATACATTTGAACTAGAAAGAGAAAGAGATACTGTTATTGTGTTTGCCATTATTCGTTTATTAACATGTATTCTAGCGTCATTGACGTAGCTACACTTGGTGTAATTTTTATATTTGCTGCATCATCAAGACCGTTTGTAGTTGTGGCCACACTTATTGTAGCGTCACTTCCACTAGCATCTGTTATTGTAAACTCAGTGTCGTCAATCTCCTGATCAGCTCTAGATCTTTTAGCTGTAAAAATGCAATCGTTTCCAGACCCAGAGGTATCCCAATTTGGGAATGTAGCAGCTCTCATGTTTGTCGCGCTTGCTGCAGTCCCGCTACCGCATGTTACAGTAACACCATCAAAAGCAAGTGTGTCAGATGCAGTCCACGTCCCTCCAAAGGTTAACGTAACAACTTCTCTGGTACCGTTTGTAGCAGACCAAGGAAAAAACGCAAAGTCTTGAGCATACAATCTGCCCATTACCTCATCGTCTATAGCTATTTCAACATATTCTGAAGCTGTAGTAGACAAATTTTTAATGTAAATTTTGCTTGCTTTATCAGCAGTGTAATCGTCAGCATAAAACAAAGTATATTGAGCTGTAGATGCAGTTGTTTTTCTAGCTAAGCCACTTGTGTCAGTTAATCCAAGACGAGGAGATCCAGCTTGCAGTAATGTTGAAACTGTAGTAATACTTAAACCCGAACTTGTAAGATCTGAACTTGTTAATGTGAGTGTTGCTGTAGTTGTTGGCATAGTCTATATTATTTATCCTTCGTGGAAAATAGCAAATTCATAATACATATTAGCGGCTGAAGTAGAAACCTTAATATCTTCTGTGCCATCGTAAGGTATAAACAACCAATCACCTGGATATAATCTACCTACAATTACATTACTTCCAACCTCTACAAGAAGATAAGAAGTTACATCATTGTCTGATGTGTTCTTTAAATAAATTTTACCAGCTTTATCATCAGCGTAATCACTAGCAGCAGCTACAACTAAATCGTTGGTTGCAGAAGCGGTGTAAACTCTAGATAAACCAGTAGTTTGGTCTATACCAGTAGATGTACCAGCTTTATTAAGGTTAGTGGTTTTTGTAATGGTACCACCTCCAGTGAACTCTGAGGTGTTTAATGTAATTGTTGCTGTAGTTGTTGGCATAGTTTAATGTATTATGATGCTGCAGATTGAGATAAAACAGCGTATTCAACAGTCATTCCAGCAGCGCTAGTGTCTATGTCAATATCAAGGGTGCCGTCGTAAGGAAAGAAACACCAATCTCCTGGGTAAAGCCTTCCTAATGGCTCATTTGAACTTGAGTCAATGTCAACAGTAACAAAATCAGTTGTTCCTTTTGATGCGTTTCTAATATACACTTTATGAGCTACTGTTGTATCTGCGTAACTCGCTGCGCGTACAATAGTAAGGTCTGTCTGTGCGGTAGCGTAAACTACCGTTGTAATACCAGTAAATTGATCTAAGGCGGTGCTTGTCGCTGCTTTAGTTAATGTTGTTACGGTTCTAAGATTAAGCCCACTTCCTGTAAGGTCGCCGCTTGAAAGTGATATAGATGCTGTTGCCATTTTAAATACTGTTTATATGCAAATATAGTTATTATTTCTTTTTCTTCTTTTTACCCTTGCCTGCTCTAATTTTAGCTGCTTCTTTTTTACCAAATGCGCTTTTTACACGAGCCATCGCCCAAGCGTGTTGAGATACTTTAGGTCTATTACCTGAACTCATGTAAGCAGCTAGACCTCTGCGATATACTTCTTTTTGTGGGCCACTAAGGCCAGACATTCCGCCGCCTTTCTTAAACTTCTTCATCTTACCACCCACCATATACTTAGGCATCTTCATACCACCCATAGCTTTTTTCTTACCTACACCTCTACCTTTAAGTATATCTGCAAAGGTTACTTTACCATCTCCTGTAAGGTCAGGAAACTTGCCACCTTTTTTATATTTTTCTACTTTACCACCCATTTCAAGAGAGTCTCTCTCTTTCATGAGGCTATCTAAGTTCTTTGGGTAAGGCTTGCCTTTTTTATATATGTTGGCAATCTGCTTGATAAGAGCAGCTCTTCGTTTTGGTTTTTTACTTCCAGCTAGATATTTTTTATTAATCTTCATGACTTTGGGTGATTTGCAGTTTTAAATTTGGCTTTAGCTACAGCTCCTGGGTGAGGCTTATAATCTCCTTTCATAAGGTAATACCTACCAGACTCCTCCATCCAGTGATAACCTTTTGGCGGGTCTACAGATACTTTTTTGTTAGATATTGTTAATTTCTTCTTTACAACCTTCATGTTAGCAATTCCATTTTCTAAGCGCCTTGTTTATTCTAGAGTTTGGATCTCTAGCTGTTTTAGCGCTGGTTAATCTTTTTTTCATGCCCCCCATTCTAGCACAAAATGATTTTCTACGTTTAGCAGATTTACTACCCTTCTTTAGTTTTGAAGGTTTTGTTGTAACAGCCGTCTTTAACTTACTCCCTGGGTTTGCTGCGCGATATCGTCTAACGCCTTTTGCTGTAAGTCCACCTGCTTTTGATTTGTCTCCGCTTTTTACAGAAAACTTTTTAGGCATTTTACCGCCCTTACGCATACTCTTAGTTTCTTTATGTTTACACTTACAGAGTTTCATTAGAACGCGCTCATTATAATTTCATCAACCGCCTCCTGAACCTCTTTACGTGTAGCCTCCATCTGCATCATTATGTTTGCCTGAAACCTCTCTACTTCTTTGCCATTAAAAACTACTATCGTAGGAACTACGACTATCTTGTAGTCAGATTGATATGTGCCTTCATCTATATTGATATTCATTACCTCACAATCTGTAAGCTCATCTAAATAATCTACACTGTTGCTTTCATTCCAGCTGGCGTTAAATTGAACTACACATATATCGCTACCGCATAGGTTTTGACTCAATGCTGTTCCAGCTGCCATCATCAACAACATTAATAATGCGTATGTCAAAACTGTTTTAATGTTCATTGAGTCGTCCATATTATTTTAGATTATCTATTTTTTCTTCAATACGATCTAGATCTTCTTTTAGTTCAGACACATCTTCCTGCGTAGTCATAATTGTCTGACGCACAAGCTGATCTTTCATATCAAACTCCATGCGTGTAATATCTGGAGGTAATGGTTCGGGTAGTTCTTTTGCTTCTGCTATATCAGCCTGCAGTGTAAACCACATGCCTATTAGGGCCGCAAGCCCTGCAACACCTAAACCTATTGTTTTAAGGTCAAAGGTTACTTTAGTGTCTTCTCCAATTTGTTGTGCCATTACAATATTACATAGTTTAGTCCGACAGAGAAATCGTGCCATTCTCGATTCCAATACTTATTGTATTTACCTTCTAAGAAAACACCAAGA
>MDSZ01021640.1_pt1 | contig 24486 bp, 19 predicted proteins | sample 811201 | NCBI WGS metagenome assembly MDSZ01 (sample SAMN05326647, study PRJNA326480) | marine metagenome | isolation source: seawater | place: Indian Ocean: North | collected 2010
GGTCATTCCGGCCGAGGCCGAGCGCCTGCTGGCGGCGCGCCTGTCCGGTCTCGGCGGCGGGGAGGCCTCGTCCTACCTGCAGCTGATGGCGGCACTGGGCGAGCTGACGTCGGGCAATGAGCGGGTGCGGATCGATCATGTCCGGTTCGACCAGGCCCGGTCCGAACTGTCCGTCTCGGCGATCTATACCGACTTTGCCGATTTCGATGCGCTCAATACCCGCGCGGGCACGCTGGGTATTGTGCTGGAGGATGGCGGCGCGCGCGAGAGCGGCCAGGCCATCCAGGGCGAGTTTACGGTGAGGCTGCGATGAATGCTGTGACCCGCATGTTCGAACAGGTCTGGGGCGGCCGCAGCCTGCGCGAGCAGGTGCTGCTCGGGGTCGCCGGCGGCCTGGTCCTGGCGCTGGCAGTCAGTGTGCTGGTCGTGCAGCCGCTGATCGGCTTCAACGATCGCGCCCGCGACGACTACGCCGCGGCGATGCGGCTCTACCGCTCGATCCAGGACGATGCCCGCACCTATCGCCTGCTGGCAGCGGAAGCGCGCGAAGAGACCGATACCGGCCGCTCGCTGCGGGCTGTGGCCGGTGCGACGGCCCTGCGCCACGAAATTTCCCTGGCGCGCATGGTGCCGGCAGACGATGGCTCGCTGACCGTGAATATCGACCGCGCCGACAGCCGCGCCGTGATGGCCTGGCTTGTCGAGCTGGAGACCGGCTTCGGCATCCAGGTGGCCTCCTCCACCATGGACCGGGCGGGCGAAGGTGTTGTCGAGGCGTCCTTTGTGTTGCGCCGTCAGGGAGGCGGCCGATGATCGGGCGCATTCTCATTGTGCTGGCGCTGCTGGCGGTCTGGCTGGTCGTGCTCCTGCCGCTGAAGGCCGTGGCGATTGCCGCCGGCGGCGCTGCGCAGTTGGGCTATGACGATGTGTTCGGCACGGTCTGGAACGGGCGCGTCTATGGTCTGCGTCTCGGCGGTGAGCGCGTGCGCGAGACGGCCGTGTCGGTGTCGCCGCTGGGGCTTCTTACCGGACGTGTGGCGGTGGACTGGCGCGTAGCGGACAGTGGTCTGTCCGGCGATGGCCACGCGACTATCGCGCCAGGCCGGGTGCAACTGGAAAACGTGTCGCTCACCATGCCGCTGGGCCGTCTGGCGGAGACGGGCCGCACAGGGCTCGACCCCCGTGCGCCGGTCTTCGTCCGTATCGCCCAGCTTGGTCTGACCGACGGGCGCTGCGAAAGCGCTACCGGTTCGGCGCGGTCGGATGCGCTGGCGGCGCTCGCTGCGCCCTATGATATCGACGCGCCGGCACTGGACGGCATGCTCGCCTGCAATGGCGACGATCTCGAACTCGTCTTTTCCGGCCGGAGTGCCGACATGACGGTCGAGGGGAGCGCCCGGCTTCGCCTTGAGGGCTATGACTGGCAGGTCTCGGTCGATACGGTACGTCCGGAGCTGGCCGAAGCGCTGGCGCTGGCCGGTTTCGAGGCTGAAGGCGAAACCTGGCAGGCGCAGGGACGGGGAGTGTATGGTGCGAACCGCTGACGGACTTCTTCTTGCGGCCGGGCTGGCCCTCTCCGCCTGCACGGCGACGGCCGGTAGCGCCTCGACGCAACTGCCGCGGCCGCCAGCGCTGAGCCAGGCCCGCCCGGACCCGGCTCCGGCAGCGGCCGTTGAAACGGCCGGCGCGCTGCCGCCGCAGACGCTGGAAGCCGGTGCCTGCGCCACCTTCTTCTGGACCGCCGATCCGGCGCATCGCTTTGTCGCTTTCGAAAACGAGACCGAGGGCTTTGCCCGCGTCTTCGCCAACGGTGCCGAGCATGGCTTCTACACGCCGCCACGCGAGGCGCCCTATGTGGCGGGCGAGACCTATCGCCGCGATTATGTCGATCCGGCCCGCGGGCTGGACATCCGCCTCACCGGCCGGGTCGGCGAGCCTCTGCCGACCGGCCAGCGTATCGAGCGTGTGGTGATGCGGGTGCTGCAGCCGAACGGCCAGACGCGCGTCGTGCCGCTGATCGGGCATTATGCCTGCCGGACGGTGGCGGAGGGGTGAGGGCGGTCGCTTCCCTTGTCATCCCGGCCGGATGGCCCGCGAAAGCGGGCCGCAGAGCCGGGACCCGTACGCTCCCTGTCGGCCGGAAGCAGGTTCGATATTGAAGGCAGCCCGGTGAGCACCGGGATTATGGGTCCCGGATCTCCGCCCGGCTCAAGGCCGGGCATGCGTCCGGAATGACAATGTTTAAAGTCAGCTGTCTCACAGCACCGGATAAAGCCCCGGCCCGTAGGCGCGGTAGATCCAGCCTGCGGCAATCCCGACTGCCAGCCAGGGGCCGAAGGCAAAGGCCTCGTCGCGTCGCGGCAGGCGGCGCTGCACGACGGCCTTGCCAAGCACGAACAGGAGCGCGCTGCCCGTGCCCACGAGCACCATCGACGGCAGCAGCCAGCCACCGCACCATGCCCCGCCGGCCGCGATCAGCTTGGCATCGCCGCGACCGAGCCCGTTGCGGCCGGTGATACGGCGGAAGAGAATCTCGACCGCAACGAAGGCCAGATAGCCGGCCGCGGCGCCGATCAGTGACGCCCAGGGCGTCGAGAACACGAAGGCGTTGAGTGCCAGGCCGGCTGCAATCAGCGGCAATGTCATTGCGTCGGGCAGGCGGTATGTACGAAAGTCGATCCAGAACAGGGCGCTAAGCGCAATGATGAGAATCAGGGTTGCGGCGTGGGTGAGAAACATGCTGCTCCTGTCACAAAAGTGTCATGCGACTGCGCCACAAGGGCGGGGCGTACAAGGGGTGTTTTCAAGATGACAGACGCCGTGCCGGCGCTCAAAGCCGAAAATGTCCGTATGACATTCGGCGAGACCCGAGCGCTCGACGATGTCAGCCTTGCGGTTGAACCAGGTGAGATGGTGGCCCTGATCGGGCCGTCCGGATCGGGCAAATCCACCCTCCTGCGCGTGGCTGCCGCGCTGCAGCCGGCGGACAACACGTCCGGGCCGGTCGCTGTGCTGGGTCACACAATGCAGTCGCGCGGCAGGATCGCCTCGCGGGTGCGGAAGAACCGTGCGCGGCTGGGCTTCATCTTCCAGCAGTTCAATCTCGTGGGGCGTCTGTCGCTGTTCGGCAATGTCATGCTGGGCGCGCTGGGGCGTCTGCCGGTCTGGCGCGGCGCACTGGGAATGTTCCCCAATTCGGTGAAGCAGGCCGCCATGGACGCGCTGGAACGCGTCGGCATGGAAGAGTTTGCGGCCCGGCGGGCCTCCAACCTGTCCGGTGGCCAGCAGCAGCGCGGCGCGATTGCCCGCGCACTGGTACAGGGTGCCGAGGTGCTGTTTGCCGACGAGCCGATTGCTTCGCTCGACCCGGTCTCCGCGCGCAAGGTGATGGAATTGCTGCGCGAGCTGAACCAGAGCGACGGCCTGACGGTCGTCGTGACGCTCCACCAGGTCGACTATGCCCAGCGTTATTGCGACCGCACAGTTGCGCTCAACAAGGGCCGGATTGTCTATGACGGTCCGTCCAATGGCCTCGATCGGGAAAAGCTGATCGAGATCTACGGTCCCGAGTTTGAAACCGCCTTCTATGGAGGCGAGGAATGATCCGCGCGCTCTGTCAGATCCTCGTCCGGATCACGCTTGTCAGCCTTGTTCTGGGCCTGTCGGCCTGTTCCGCTCCGCAGGCCGGACCGGATGCAGCGTCCGGTGCCGACCCGGAAAGCGGCGAACGGCGCACGCTGAATTTCGGCATCATCGCCACGGAAAGCTCGTCCAACCTGGAATCCAACTGGCGCCCCTTCATCGCCGCGATGGAGGAGTGGACCGGCTATGATGTCGAGCCCTTCTACGCGTCCGACTATGCCGGGATGATCCAGGCCATGCGCTATGGCTCGATCCAGGTGGCGTGGTTCTCCAACTTCTCCGGCCTGCAAGCCGTGCGCCTGGGCGGCGGCCAGGTGTTTGCCAAGGCGACCTATCCGGACGGATCGGAAGGCTATAACTCGGTGCTCATCGTGCCGGTCGACAGTCCGATCCAGTCCGTCGAGGACGTGCTGGCCTGTGACAGATCGATCGATTTCGGCATGGGCGACCCGAACTCCACTTCGGGCTATCTCGTCCCGTCGGCCTTCATCTTCGCGCCGCGCGGCATTGATCCGGGCGAGTGCTTCAACTCGGTGCGCAACGCCAATCACGAAGCCAATGCGCTCGCCGTGGCGAACGGTCTAGTCGATGTGGCGACCAACAATACGACCAATATGACGCTGCTGGCGCGGACGCGTCCGGATATCGCCAGCCGTATCCGCGTCGTGTGGACCTCGCCGGCGATCCAGACCGACCCGATCATCTGGCGTGCGGACCTGGACGAGGAAGCCAAGCAGCGCCTGCAATACTTCTTCATGAATTACGGCCGCATGGGCACGCCGGAAGAAATCGCCGCGGCGCGCGATGTGCTGAACCCGCTGTATTTCGGTCTCTTCCTGCCGTCCTCGAATGCCCATCTCGATCCCATCGTCCAGCTGGAGATCGTGCGCGACCTGACCGAAGCACGGAACGATCCGGACCTGACCGAGGCGGAACGCGAAGTACGGGTGGCCGAGCTTGAACAGCGCCTTGCCGAAGTCGAGGCCGGCAATACCGGTCTGATCAGCCAGGCGAGCGCTGTGGAAGGTCTCGCGGCGGCCGGCCCGGCCGAGGCGGCTGCCGGCTCGCAGATCAACTGGATGGCTTCCGGCGTGATACTGGTGCTCGTAGTGGTGTTGCTGACCCTCCTTCTGTGGGCCTCGGCACCGCGCGGCCCCGGCCCGCGCGTGCCGCTGACCGAACGGGTTGCCAATGCCGTAATCGCGGCCGGTGTGGTGATCATCCTCGTCTGGAGCTTCGACAGCGCCGACATGGACCGGTCCTACCTGCTGGTCGAGAACGCCGGCGATATGGGCGAGTTCATTGCCGGCTTCTTCCCGGAAGACCTTTCGCCGGCCTCCCGCGCCAGCTACTGGCAGAACCTGACCCATGGTTTCGGCGAAGCCGTGCCGCAGATGATCATCACCGTCCAGATTGCGATCTGGGGCACGTTCATTGCCGTGCTGGCTGCGATTCCGTTCGGCCTGCTCTCGGCCCGCAATGTCGCGCCGGCCTGGATTGTCCAGCCTGTGCGCCGCCTGATGGACGTGTTCCGATCGATCAACGAGCTGATCATCGCATTGGTCTTCATCGCCGCGGTGGGCCTGGGGCCGCTTGCGGGTGTGATGGCGCTTGCCGTGCACACCACGGGCGTGCTCGCAAAACTGTTCTCGGAGGCCGTCGAGGCGGTGGACGACGGTCCGGTCGAGGGCGTGCGCGCCACCGGTGCCGTGCCGCTGCACGAGGTGATCTGGGCGGTCATTCCCCAGGTCGCGCCGCTCTGGACCTCGTTCGGCCTCTACCGGTTCGAGTCCAATGCGCGGTCGGCGACCGTGCTGGGCCTGATCGGCGCCGGCGGTATCGGCCAGATCCTGTTCGAAGCCGTCCGTGCCTTCGACTATCAGCGCACCGCCGCCATCGTCATTGTCATTGTCATCGCCGTCAGCGCCATCGACCTCTTGTCGCAATTGCTGCGCAAGCGCCTGGTCTAGTCGGACGGTGCCTGCTCATCGGATAGGACTTGGTTTCGTCCCAATTCGGCGCTAGGCGAAACCGCGAAAAGCCAACCACGGGGGAACCCCACCCATGTCAGCGTTCAACAAACTCACCGCGGCGCTCCTGGCGGCCGCTGTCGGCACCGCCGGCGCCTATGCCATCCAGCAGCGCGAGCAGATCCGCATTGTCGGTTCCTCGACGGTCTTTCCATTCTCCACGGCGGTGGCCGAGAGCTTCGGCGCCAAGACCCAGTTCTCGACGCCGGTCGTTGAATCGACCGGTTCGGGTGGTGGTTTCCGCCTGTTCTGCGCCGGTGTCGGCGCCGAGCATCCGGACATCGTGAATTCGTCGCGCCGCATGCATGCCTCCGAATTCGAGCGCTGCCAGAACAATGGCGTACGCGAGATCACCGAGGTGCGGATCGGCTATGACGGTATCGTCATGGGGTCTGCCAGCGAAGCGGCGGAAGAACTCGACCTGACGCTGACCCAGCTCTGGCTGGCGCTGGCGGCTGAAGTGCCGGCTGACGACACGTGCTCGTCCTTTGTCGCCAATCCGAACGAGCGCTGGTCGGACATCGATCCGTCCCTGCCGCGTCAGCGGATCGAGGTGTTCGGTCCGCCGCCGACCTCGGGTACGCGCGACGCCTTCGTCGAACTGGCCATGCAGGCCGGCGCCGCCGGCATCGACTGCATGTCGGACCTCGCCGATGCCGATCACGACCGCTTTGAAACCATTGCCGGCCGTATCCGCGAAGACGGCCGCTGGATCGATGCGGGCGAGAATGACAACGCCATCGTCCAGACGCTGGTCAACACGCCCGACGCGTTCGGCGTGTTCGGCTATTCCTTCCTCGACCAGAATTACGACCGTCTCTACGGTGTGACGATTGACGGCGTGGCGCCGGAATTCGACGCGATCTCCGACGGCAGCTATCCGGTTTCCCGCTCGCTCTTCTTCTATGTGAAGAACCAGCACGCGGCGATCGTGCCGGGCCTGGCCGACTATGTCGCCGAGTTCACCTCGGATGCGGCCTGGGGCGAGTTCGGCTATCTGACCGATCGCGGCCTGATCCCGCTCGCGGATGCTGACCGTGATGCGATCGCCAACCAGGCGCAGTCGCTGGAAGCGATGACGCAAGCGCCGGAATAGGGGCGGTCAGCCTCATGCGTGACGATTTGAACCCCGGGGCATGCCCCGGGGTTTTTCGTGAAGCTGACGAAAACCGTACGAAGCTTTAACTGGACCCTTCCGGCGCGGCATCCTGTTCTCCTGCCAAAGAAGAACAGGGGATACGGATGAACTGGACCACATTGATGGCGGGGTGTGCCGCGCTGGCGCTGGCCGGCTGTGCCGTGTCGCAGCCGGAAGCCGTGTCGCCGCCGGCTGCCGCCAGGCCTGCCGCCGATCTGTCCGGCATGACCGCAGCGGCGCTGGCGCAGGAGATACGGCAGGGCCGGATCACGGCGGTTGAGGCCACGCAGTACTATCTGGACCGCATTGCGGCGCACGACCGCAGCGGCGCGCAGCTGCAATCGGTTATTGCGCTTGAACCGACGGCCCTGGAGCAGGCCGCGCGCCTGGACGCGCTGGCGGCCCAGGGGCGTTTTGCCGGCGCGCTGCACGGCATACCTGTCCTGGTGAAGGATACGATCGACGTAGAGGGGGTGGCGACCACGGCCGGCTCTCTGGCGTTGACCGGCAATGTGGCCGCCGAAGATGCCCGGACCGTCGCCCGCCTGCGTGCCGAAGGTGCGGTGATCCTCGGCAAGACCAATCTTTCGGAATGGTCGAACTTTCGCGCCGGCGGCATGCCGGCCGGGTGGAGTGCCGTCGGCGGACAGACGCAAAACCCGTTCAGTGCCGATCACTCGCCTTGCGGCTCGTCATCGGGGTCTGCGGTGGCCGTGGCTGCGGGCTTTGCGCCATTGTCTCTGGGAGCGGAGACCAGCGCGTCGCTGATCTGCCCCGGAGCGGTGAACGGTATTGTCGCTTTCAAACCGACGGTGGGGCTCCTGCCGCAGGACGGGATGGTGCTGGTGTCCAGCAGCCAGGATACGGCGGGACCGATGGCGCAGAGCGTTGCCGATATCGCGCTGGCGATGGACGCGATGACGGGCGATGACCCCGAAGACGGCTTCGTTGCCGCGCTGAATGCCGATCTCACGGGACTGCGCATCGGCGTGTTCCGCTGGGCCGAGGGTGGTCACCCCGGCGTGTCGGCAGCCTTCGACTCGGCTGTCGGCCTGCTGGAAACGGCCGGTGCCACGCTGGTCGAGATTGATCATTTCGAGCCGGACCCGGCGATGTGGCAACACGGCGAGATCATTCTGATGAGCGAGCTGGCGGCCAATCTGGACACCTATCTGGCCGGTACGCCCGAAACCGTTGAGGTGCGCTCGCTGGCGGACCTGCTGGCTTTCAACGCATCCGAACCGCGCGAGGAGACTGCACGCTTCGGCCAGACAATTCTGGAGCGTGCCGCTGAGGCTCCCGGCGTGGACACGACGGAACACCGCGACCGCGTCGCCGCCGTCCGAACCGCAGCGCGCGAGCACGGAATCGACCGGCTTCTGGAGGAGCATGGCGTGGATGTGCTGGTCATGCCGGCCGCTCCGCCGGCTGCGCCGTTGCAGCGGGATCCGGAAACCCAGGCTCTGCGCCGCAATGTCGGCGCGACCTGGTTGCCGGCGATGGCCGGATATCCGATGATCACAGTGCCGATGGGTGCTACGGACGGGCTGCCGCTGGGCCTGGGCATTCTGGCCGGTGGTGGCGATGACAGCGTCGTCATCCGCGTCGGCTATGCCCTCGAGCAGCTGGGGCCTGAACCGCTGCGGCCAGTCCTTGCAGAATAGGGAGAGGCGGTCCGGAAGGGCCGCCGCTACCTCAGTACAGCGACTTCTGGCGTCGCAGGCGGCGCCAGAAGCGGCGGCGTTCCGGCTTGGGGTGCGGCGTGAGGTTCTCGACGAAGTCGATGGCACACTGTTTCCAGGAGTGCTTTTCGGCGTGGGCCCGGGGCGCGGCACGGTCGATCTCCAGACAGTCCAGGCAGGCCTGGCGCAGATCGTCATTGATGAAGCCGCCACCGGAGCCGGGGATGATGTCCTTGGGGCCGTGGGCCGGGAAAGCCGCAACCGGTGTGCCGCAGGCCATGGCTTCGAGATTCACAAGCCCGAACGTGTCGGTCCAGGACGGGAAGACGAAGACGTCGGCATCGGCGAAATAGCGCGCCAGTTCGTCACCGAACTTCGGACCCGGGAAGACGGCGCCGGGGAATTTCTGCTTCAGCTCTTCGCGCTGCGGGCCGTCGCCGACGACGACCTTGGTGCCCGGCAGATCGAGCTTGAGGAAAGTCTCGATATTCTTCTCGACCGCGATCCGGCCGACATTCACCCAGATCGGACGCTCCAGGCCTTCATAGACGTCCTCGCCGTTCACGCGGCGCTTGTCCGGGTTGAACAGCTCGATATCGACGCCGCGCGCCCAGGCCGTGAGATTCTTGAAGCCGCGGGCTGCGAGATCGTCGCGCATCGATGGCGTCGTCACCATGATGCGGCCCGATGCGTTGTGGAACCAGCGCATGAAGGCATAGCCCGCCGAGAGCGGAATGAAGGGGAAGCGGGCGTGGACGTATTCCGGAAATTTCGTGTGATAACTGGTGGTGAAGGGCAGGCCCCACTTCTTGCAGATGCCCCGCGCCGCCTGGCCCAGCGGGCCTTCGGTCGCGATATGGATCGCTTCCGGCTCGAACTCCTTGAAGCGCCGGGCGATGTCGCCGCGCGCATTGATGGCGAGCTGGATCTCCGGATAGGTGGGCAGCGGGAAGGTCTTGTAGCCGAGGCCCGGGTGGATCACCTCGATCTGGTGGCCCATGGCGCGGCATTCATCGACCGTGCGCGACAGGGTACGCACGACGCCGTTCATCTGCGGTTCCCAGGCATCGGTGACCAGCATGATCCGCTGGGGGCGTTCTTCGGTATCGTCCGCCGTGGTCTGCAGCTGCGTGCCGGTCTGGGCGGTTTCGTCTTCGAGGGGCTGGCTGTTGTCGGTCATCTCGATCCGTTTTCCGGGCCGCTTTCGGGCCGATAGTGTGGCCGGTTCAACCGGGGTCCCGCCGCGTTTAGCGGAACCGGTCCGGCATGTCAGCCATTAGCATACTGGCGAAAGCGCTGGCTTGAAGGAAAGAAAGCGGTTATCCGCCGCGCGGACTGCGTCCGTTGGGCGCCCCGCTGCGCAAAATACCCTGCCGCTGCACGTCGGGATGCGGACAGAAAATTGTCTGCATGCGGGGCGCGAACCAAGATCACGCAATGTTTGGGCGAAGTTACGGGCCCTTCGGTGTTTCGCGGTTATAAATTAGCCGCATGTGAACACAAATGACCCGCACACTTGTCTTGCCCTGACGAAAAGACCGGACCATTGTCCGGGCCGTTCACTTGCTGGAGTGGGAGTTTCAGTCATGAATGTCCAGACCCGTGAAGCGCTGCGCTGGGATGATTTGGATTCGGTGAAGTTCGCCGACGAGAGCGCTGCCGTGAAGCGTCTCGCGGATGAGACGGGCCTGGATGCAGGCGCTCGTAAGCGCGTTCATGACGGTGCTATCGAGCTGGTGAAGACGGCGCGTGCGACCACGCGTTCGCGCGGCCTGATGGACAGCTTCCTGCAGGAATTCGGCCTGTCCAACAAGGAAGGGCTCGCCCTGATGTGCCTGGCCGAGGCACTGCTGCGTGTCCCGGATGCGCCGACTGCCGACCGCTTGATCGCGGAAAAGATTTCCGGTGGCGCCTGGGCCGAGCATATGGGCCGGTCCGAGAACTGGCTGGTCAATGCGTCCACGCTGGGCCTGATGCTGACCGGTTCGATCATCGATGTCGATCCGGATGCGCGCCAGAACCCCGGCGACTACTGGCGCAAGATGACGGCGCGCCTGGGCGAGCCGGTGATCCGGGCGGCGGTGTTCCGCGCCATGGGGATCATGGGCGAGCAATTCGTTCTGGGCCGCAGCATCTCCGAAGGCATCAAGCGGGCGAAGAAGGGCGAGGGTGCCCTGTGCTCCTTCGACATGCTGGGCGAGGGCGCCCGCACCGCGGCCGACGCCGAGCGCTATCACAAGCGCTATCTCGAGGCGATCGATGCGGTCGGCAAGGTGCGCGGCGACAAGCCGGTCGAGCTGGAACACGGCGTGTCCGTGAAGCTCTCGGCACTGCACCCGAAATACTTGGCGGTGAAGGAAGAGCGGGTGATGGCCGAGCTCTATCCGAAACTGCTCGAACAGGCCAAGCTGGCCAAATCCTACGATATCGGCTTCTGCCTCGACGCCGAGGAAGCGGATCGTCTGGTCATCTCGCTGAAACTGCTTGAGCGGCTGGCACGCGAGCCGGACCTGGCCGGCTGGCAGGGGCTGGGCCTGGCGGTACAAGCTTACCAGAAGCGCGCACGATTCGTGATCGAGCGCCTGATCGAGCTGGGCCGCGAAACCGAGCGCCGCTTCCTGGTGCGCCTGGTGAAGGGCGCCTACTGGGATACCGAGATCAAGGTCTCCCACCAGATGGGCTGGCCGGACTTCCCGGTCTGGACCACCAAGCCGGCGACCGATCTGAACTATCTCGCCTGCGCACGGGTCATGCTGACCGCGCCGGACCAGATCTACTCCCAGTTCGCCACCCACAACGCCCACTCGCTGTGCGCTGTCCGGGAAATGGCGAAGCAGGCCGGTGTGGAGCATTACGAGTTCCAGCGCCTGCACGGCATGGGCGATGCGCTCTATGCCGCTGCTGCCAAGCTTCACGAGGCGCGTCCGGTGCGCATCTATGCGCCGGTCGGCAGCCACGAGGACCTGCTGCCCTATCTCGTGCGCCGCCTGCTGGAGAACGGGGCCAACACGTCCTTCGTGCATTCCTTCCTCGATCCGGAAGTCCCGGTCGAAGACGTGGCGCGCGGTCCGTTCCGCGATGCCGAGACGATCGACCGTCATGCCCGCATCCCGCTGCCCGGCGATCTGTACGGCGAGGAGCGTGCGAACTCGAAGGGGCTGGACCTGGCCCAGGCGCGTGTGCGCGCCAGCCTGGCGAAAGCCTTTCGCGATTTCGAGACGGCCGAACCGATCACGGCCGCGCCATTGGTCAATGGCAAGCTGCTCGACGGCGCTGCTCACCATATCATGTCACCGGTGGATTCCGGCGAGTATGTGGGGACGGCGGTCGATGCGTCGGTCGACGATGTGAATGCCGCCTTTGAAATCGCCATCGCGGCCCAGCCGGCCTGGGATGCGCGCGGCGGCAAGGCGCGCGGCGCAATCCTGCGTGCCATGGGCGATGCGCTGGAAGCGGACATGGAACGCCTGATCGTTCTGATGGCGCGCGAGGCCGGCAAGACGCTCAATGACGGTATTGCCGAAGTCCGCGAGGCGGTCGATTTCTGCCGCTACTACGCGGCCCAGGCCGAGCGCGAGTTCGATTCGGATGTGCGCCTGCCAGGACCGGCCGGCGAGACGAACCATCTGGGCCTGAAGGGCCGGGGCGTCTTTGTCTGCATCAGCCCGTGGAATTTCCCGCTGGCAATCTTCACCGGCCAGGTCGCAGCGGCTCTGGCCGCGGGCAATGCCGTTATTGCCAAGCCGGCCGAACAGACCCCGCTGGTGGCGTTCGAGGCCGTGCGCCTGTTCCAGAAGGCGGGCCTGCCGGCCAGCGTGCTGCACTTCCTGCCCGGCACGGGCGAGATCATCGGTGCGGCGCTGACCAATGATCCGCGCACCCAGGGCGTGGCCTTCACGGGCTCGACAGAAGTGGCGCGCGCGATCAACCGCTCGCTGGCCGCGCGGGAGACCGCGATCGCACCGCTGATCGCGGAGACCGGCGGCCTGAACGGCATGTTCGTGGATACCACGGCCCTGCGCGAGCAGGTCGTCGACGATGCCATCATGTCGGCCTTCGGATCGGCCGGTCAGCGCTGTTCGGCGCTGCGCATCATCTTTGTGCCGGAAGATACGGCGGACGAGCTGATCGAGTCGCTGGCCGGTGCGATGGACGAGCTGCAGCTGGGCGACCCGATGGACCCCGCAACCGATGTCGGCCCGGTGATCGACAATGAACAGCGCGAACTCCTGCTGCGCCATATGGAGCGCATGGAAGCGGCGGCGAAGGTGATCAAGAAGATCGACGATGTGGAGCTTTCCGAGCGCGGCTTCTTCTTTGGGCCCGCCCTGGTCGAACTGCCCTCGCTAGACATGCTGGACCGCGAAGTGTTCGGCCCGATTCTGCACGTGGTGCGCTACAAGCGCCGTGATGTCGGTGCCATCGCACGCGAGTTGGCGGCGAAGGGTTACGGCCTCACCCTGGGCATCCATTCGCGCCTGGCATCTTTCCACAGGCAAATTCAGTCCATCGTTCCGGCGGGCAATGTCTATGTGAACCGGAACATGGTCGGCGCCGTTGTGGGCGTTCAGCCCTTCGGCGGGGAAGGCCTGTCAGGCACGGGTCCCAAGGCCGGCGGCCCGCACTATCTGCACCGGTTTGCCGGCGAGCGGACGGTCACGATCAACATCGCTGCCCAGGGCGGCGACCCGGAACTGCTGAACCTGTCCTGATCGCCCGTATTAACGGGATTTAACCCTGTTGCGGGGCCCTCTCATCCGGTTTAATCGGGTGTGACGGGCCCCGCTGCGCATTCAGGATTTGTTAACCAAAAAATCCGCCCGCGGACCATTCTGGGCGTTGACCAGCCCGTCGCGTTGATCCACTATATGTTGGGTCGGCTGGACACAGCGACACACTATACAGAGTTTCTTTTGACCTTTCGGGTTCGTTCGCTGCGCGGCGCTGTCTACCGCGCGACAGGACTTTTTTGCCTCGGGCTTGGGGAGTAATGCCATCATGTCGCCACTGGATACGGCCACAAATCGCCAGATGGAAACCGATGTTGCCAAGACGCGTCCGGCGCGCCGCGGCAAGCCCAAATCCTCGGCCGGCGCACATCTGCGTCTGGTTGAAAGCGTCAAGATCGACCGGTCGCGCGATGCGCTGCTGACCGAGTTCGGCAAGAAGACGCTGGAAGACCGCTACCTGCTGCCGGGTGAGTCCTATCAGGACATGTTTGCGCGCGTCGCGACGGCCTATGCCGATGATGGCGAGCACGCCCAGCGTCTTTATGACTATATCTCGCGCCTGTGGTTCATGCCGGCGACGCCGGTCCTGTCCAATGGCGGCGCCGATCGCGGCCTGCCGATCTCCTGCTTCCTGAATTCCGTCGGGGATTCGCTCGACGAGATCGTCGGCACCTGGACCGAGAATGTCTGGCTCGCTTCCAATGGCGGCGGTATCGGCACCTATTGGGGCAGCGTGCGCTCGATCGGCGAGAAGATCGGCAAGAACGGCCAGACCTCGGGCATCATTCCCTTCATCCGCGTGATGGACAGCCTGACCCTGGCGATTTCCCAGGGCTCGCTGCGCCGCGGTTCGGCGGCTGTCTATCTCGACGTCCACCATCCGGAAATCGAGGAATTCCTCGAGATCCGCAAGCCGTCGGGCGACTTCAACCGCAAGTCCCTGAACCTGCACCACGGCCTCAACATTTCCGACGCCTTCATGAACGCCGTCGCCAATGACGAGGAGTTCGAGCTGAAGTCGCCGAAGTCGGGCGAAGTGGTGAAGACGGTCAATGCCCGCAAGCTGTGGCAGAAGATCATCGAGCTGCGCCTGCAGACCGGCGAGCCCTACATCATCTTCTCCGACACGGTGAACAACGCCCTGCCGGCGCACCAGCGCAAGCTGGGCCTGAAAGTGCGCCAGTCCAACCTGTGCGCCGAAATCATGCTGCCCACCGGTTTCGACCACAAGGGCAAGGAGCGTACGGCGGTGTGCTGCCTCTCCTCGCTCAATGCGGCGAAATATCTGGAGTGGAAGGACGATCCGGACTTCATCGAGGACATCTATCGCTTCCTCGACAATGTCCTGCAGGACTTTATCGACCGCGCGCCGGCCGAGATGGACCGCGCCGTCTATTCCGCGATCCAGGAGCGTTCGGTCGGTCTGGGCCTGATGGGCTTCCACACCTTCCTGCAGCAGATGAATGCGCCGTTCGAGTCCGCGATGGCCAAGTCGTGGAACATGAAGCTGTTCAAGCATATCCGCACGGCGGCCGATGCGGCCTCGGTGAAGCTGGCCGAAGAACGCGGCGCCTGCCCGGATGCCGAGGCGTCGGGTGTGAAGGCGCGCTTCTCGCACAAGCTGGCGATTGCGCCGACGGCGTCGATCTCGATCATCTGCGGCGGTGTCTCTGCCGGCATCGAGCCGATCCCGGCCAATGTATACACCCACAAGACGTTGTCCGGCTCGACCACGGTGAAGAGCCCGCAGCTCGAGGCGCTGCTGGAGGAGAAGGGGCTGAACACGCCGGCGGTGTGGGCCTCGATCCTGGAACACGAGGGCTCCGTGCAGCATCTCAAGGAGCTGGACGAACACGAGAAGGCGCTGTTCCGCACGGCGTTCGAGATCGACCAGCGCTGGGTGATCGAGCATGCGGCCGACCGCACGCCCTTCGTCTGCCAGTCGCAGTCGCTCAACATCTTCCTGCCGGGCGATATCGATAAATGGGACCTGCACATGCTGCACTGGTCGGCCTGGGAGAAGGGCGTGAAGTCGCTCTACTACTGCCGCTCCAAATCGGTGCAGCGGGCGGCCTATGCCGGTTCCGAGAAAAAGTCGGAAACGGAAAAGTCGATGGAAGCCGCCGCGCCGACAGACTATGAAGAATGCCTCGCCTGCCAGTAGGCGAATACGAAATACCGGCCGGTCCTTCGAGGGGGAGAGACCGGCCCCGGAAAGGGGATGGCGCTTCGCTGTCCCCTTTCTCATTACATCCCTGCCGGTGTGTGCCCCCCATTCGTCTCGTCAATGAACGCGCCTGCGATATTGCGCTGTGTCATGGTCTTGTGATGGACCGTCTGACGTGCGCGGTTTAACCTTTCCTCGCGTCTGGAGTGAATCGGCATGCGCTTCGCGCGCCGATTGCTAGTCTGGGCGCAGAGGGGATGAATGATGAGACTGGGGCGGACAGCCGAGCTTGCAACAGCCGGCGCAATTGCGCTGGGCGGTATGGCCTATGTGCTCATCGAGCCGGGCGATGCCGCGAGCGAGTGGGCGTCCTCCTCCCGCATGATCCAGGACCAGTTCCGCGCCGAGGGCGAGGTCCGGCCGCTGTCGCCGGCGGCGGCCCGCGTTGCCCTGTCGGCGCTCTCCATGAATGACGATCCCTTCGGCGGCGTGCCGCTTGCCTCGCTGACACCGCAACAGGGCGCCCGCGTCGATCTGGGCGAAGCCGGCACGCTGGAAGTGGCGATTGTCGATCCGGCTGGCGACGGACGGGCACAGCGTCTCTTCTCGCCGCGCGGAGACGGGTACTCTCCGGTCGTGATCGATCGGGGCGAGCGCGAAGCCACGGTGGCGGTCAATTATGAACGGCGCTTCGAGACCCAGGGGCAGGGTGAGGAGCTTGATGTCTCCTTTACGCCCAGAGCCGGCCTGAGCGTCGGTCCCGAAGGGTCAGCAGCCGGGGCCGGCGCGGAGGTGCGGGTCGGCCAGTATCTGCGCGGCGGCGAAGGCGAGCAGCCGCGCTGGTATGTCTTCGCCGGTGCCGACCGGCGCGCCCTGATGTACGACCCGTCCAAGGGGATCGATTTTTCCAACGCCATGCAGCTGGCGCAGCGGCAGGTCGTGGGCGATGCCCAGGCCGGTGTCGCGGTGCGGGTAGGCGAGGTGGACCTGTCGCTGGCCTATGTGCGCCGCGAGTACAAGCACGTCGCCGGCGTCACCAGTTTCGACGAGACCGAGGAGTTCGGCGCCGTCACGGTGAACTGGACCTGGTAGGGCGCTTGGGGCCGGACACGGCGCCGCACCCGGGTGAGCCAGGCATGGCGAATTGCAGGCGAATCGCGCACTCTCCACAGCCGCCTGTCGTCCGGAACGCATCAAGCTGTAGACGTTTTGGAAAGGATAGGCACAATATCTTGTGTTCGATCCGAATCCGTTCCGCCCCATGGGAGCTGCGACCATGACCCTGTCTGCCGAGAAAGCGCCGACTCTTCTGAGCCCGAGCCTGACCTACAAGCCGTTCCGCTATCCGTGGGCCTATGACTTCTGGCAGCGTCAGCAGCAGGTTCACTGGATGCCGGAAGAAGTTCCGCTCGGCGAGGACTGCAAGGACTGGGCGACCAAGCTGACCGACAAGGAGCGCAATCTGCTCACGCAGATCTTCCGCTTCTTTACCCAGTCGGACGTCGAGGTCGGCGCCAACTACATGGAAAACTACATGCCGCTCTTCAAACCGGTTGAAGTGCGCATGATGCTGGCGGCCTTCTCCAACATGGAGACGATCCACATCGCGGCCTACGCGCTGCTGCTGGAAACCATCGGCATGCCGGACAGCGAATTCTCCGCTTTCATGGAATACCAGGAGATGGCGGCAAAGCATGACTATCTTGGCCAGTTCGGCTGCGAGACCGAGAAGGACATCCTCACCTCGATGGCCGTGTTCGGCGGTTTCACCGAGGGGCTGCAGCTGTTCGCCTCCTTCGCCATGCTGATGAACTTCCCGCGCTTCAACAAGATGAAGGGCATGGGGCAGATCGTTTCCTGGTCGGTGCGCGATGAATCGCTTCACTGCGAAGGCATGATGCGCCTCTTCCACACCTTCGCGGCCGAGACCGGCGCCCTGACCCAGGGCGTGAAGGACGACATTGCCGATTGCTGCAAGACGGTGGTGAAGCTGGAAGACAAGTTCATCGAGCTGGCCTTCGAGGCGGGCGAGGTGGAAGGCATGACGCCCGAGGATATCAAGCAGTACATCCGCTACATCGCCGACTGGCGCATGAAGCAGCTCAAACTGCCGACGATCTACGGCGTCAAGGAACACCCGATCCCGTGGCTGACGGAAATCCTCAACGGCGTCGAGCACGCCAACTTCTTCGAGGCCCGCGCCACCGAATACTCCAAGGGCGCCACCAAGGGCGCCTGGCATGGCGACAACGGCGTGTGGGAGATGTTCGACAAGATGAAGAAGAAGGAAGGCAGTGTCCCGGCGGAGTAGGGCACGCTCGCTCTCGCTTTCCGGGGTTCCATCGCTCGAGATCTCGACGTAAAGTTGCGCGTGCTGCGCTTTTGCGGAGGGATCCATGGGCACTCAAAGGCATGCGGCCCTCGCTGTTGCGGCCGTGGTCGCGGTCTCGCTCCTGGCGGGTGCGAGTCGGCGCGCGCCAGCCGGCGAGCCAGGTCATGCGCTGATCAAGATCGACATCAGCGCCGCAGACTGCGGGACTCATAACGCCGTTGGGCTGAGCATCGAGCGGCTCGTCGAGCTGCCGGCATCCGGGCCGCTCATTCTGGACACCGGCCTCGTGCAGGAAGGCGTCAACGTGCCGGCCGGGGGAGGGCTGCTCAATCCGCTCCTCGACGAGCTCAGGATCCCGATCCTGGCTGACTTTGTCACCATCGTGAGCGGCGAAGTTCCCGATGCACCTGCCATGCTCAGCCTGGTTCCGGGCGAGGGCGGCGAATGGCACGGTCAGATCTCGGCACAGCTGGGCGCGTCTGCCGGGGAATGGAAGATATCCACCGCCGGCACAGAAGATGACCTGGTCACCAATCCGGAGAATTACTGGCGGTTTGATGTGTCCCTCGACCGCCGTCCCTTCTGGCAACGCCGGCTGCAGCTTGGCGAGGCTGATTTCAGCTCTGTCGCCAATGAGGACGGCAATGCGTGCCCGGGAACGAATACCTGACCAATCAGTCCGCTTGCCAAGCCTGACGGCGGGGACTAGCAAGCGGTCATGCCGAAGTTCCGCACCCGTCGCAATTCTGACATCCCCTTTGTCATGGGCGTGCTCAATGTCACGCCCGACAGTTTTTCCGATGGCGGGCAGTGGATCGACCAGGATGCCGCGGTGCGCCGCGCCCTGGAAATGCTGAAGAACGGCGCCGATGTGATCGATATCGGTGGTGAGTCGACCCGGCCGGGCGCCGATCCGGTTCCCGAGGCCGAGGAGCTGCGCCGCGTTATTCCGGTCATCAAGGCGCTGCGCGACGAAACGGCGGCAAGGATCTCCGTCGACACGTTCAAGCCGGCCGTCGCGCGTGCCGCGATCGAGGCCGGTGCGGATATCTGGAATGACGTCATGGCGCTGCGCTATGAGGGCGCGGTGGAAACGGCGGCCGAACTGGGTGTGCCGGTGATCCTGATGCACATGTCCGGCACGCCGCAGGACATGCAGAAAAACCCGCAATACGACGATGTCGTCTCCGAGGTCTGCGACTTCCTGACCGAGCGCGCCGATATCGCCATGGCGGCCGGGGTGAGCGCGGACAGCATCTGGCTCGATCCGGGCATCGGTTTCGGCAAGTCACTGGATCACAATCTGGCGCTCATGCACGACCTCGATGAGGTGATCGGTCTGGGCTATCCGGTGCTGTTCGGCGCCTCTCGCAAGCGCTTCATCGCAGCGATCGATGAAGGCGCCGCCGAGATGGAACGGCTGGGCGGCTCGCTGGCCGCGGCCCTGCGCGCCGCGCAGGCCGGTGCGGCAATGGTGCGCGTGCATGATGTGCGCATGACAGTGCAGGCACTCAAGGTACAGGCCGCCATTCGCAAGGGGCGTTCTTGATGATGGCGCTGTTCGGTCCCTGGACCCTGCTCGTGCTCGGCGGAATCCTGGAAATGGTCTGGGCGCTGGGCTTCAAATATGTCGGCCGCGACGCGCCCTGGTGGCAGCAAGGCGGCGTCGTTCTGGCGCTGATCGGATCGATGACGCTGCTCTTCCTGGCAATGAAGCAATTGCCGGCCGGCACGGCCTATGCCGTGTGGACCGGCATAGGCGCCCTGGGTGTCGCTACGCTCGGCATCCTGGTCTTCAAGGAACCGGCGACGCTGGCCCGGATCGTCTTTCTGGCACTGATCCTGATCGGCATTATCGGGCTGAAGGCGACCAGCGGCTCCGGCACCGGCTGACCGGCCTCAGCCGAACGGATCGTCGATCGACTTCGAGGGCGCGGTGAACCAGCGCGGGCCGTCCTCGGTCATGTAGAAATGGTCTTCCAGCCGGATGCCGAACTCGCCTGGCACGCAGATCATCGGCTCGTTCGAGAAACACATGCCGGGCGCCAGCGGTGTCGTGTCGCCACCGACAAGATAGGGCCCTTCATGGATATCCAGCCCGATCCCGTGGCCGGTGCGGTGCGGGATGCCGGGCAGGGCATAGCCCGGGCCCAGGCCGCGGCGTTCGGCCTCGGCGCGTGCGGCCGCATCGACATCGGCACAGGGTGTACCGATCCGGGCAGCGTCGAAGGCGGCCAGCTGGCAGGCCTTCTCGGCGTCCCAGATTTTGCGCTGCCGGTCCGTCGGTGTCCCGAAGACATAGGAGCGGGTGATGTCGGACTGATAGCCATGCATGGCGCAGCCGGTGTCGATCAGCACCATGTCGCCCTCATCCAGCGCTTTCGGCCGCGCCACCCCGTGCGGGAAGGCGGTGTCCGGTCCGAACAGCACGATGCAGAAGGTCGAGCCGCCGGGCGCACCGATCTTCTTGTGAGCGGCATGAATGAATTCGGTCACTTCGGCGGTCGAGATGCCCGGACGCAGGATGCGGGCGGCAGCCTTGTGGACCTCGATCGTTGCTGTCTTCGTCGCCTGCATCAGCGCCAGCTCGTCGGCATCCTTGCGGGCGCGGGCGCCCAGGACAATCCCGGCCGCATCCGCCGCCGGGCCAGTCCAGGCGTTGTTGAGGGCGTTGGCGGTGACCAACGGCGTGTCGGGTGACAGGGCGAGTGTCGCGTTCGCCCGGCCGAGCGATGCGACGAGGGCGTAGGGATCTTCATGCTCTTCCCACACGGCCAGCGGCGCGTCGAGACGCAGATAGCTCTCCAGCGTGCCGGTCTCGAAAGCCGGGCCGACATAGGAAAGATCGCCTTCCGCGCCGACGAGGGCGCCGACCAGCCGCTCCGTCGCCGGCCAGCGCAGCCCGGTGTAGTAGGTGAGGTTGGAACCGGCATTCAGCCAGATCGCATCGATCCCGGCTTCCCGCATCCGCTCGCGCAATCCGTCCAGCCGGCGGCGGAAAGTCGCCTCGGGGATCGGCCTGCAATGCCCCAGCATGTCGCTCAGGCGTGAGAGTTCGGTCGCAGCGTCAGATCCGCCAACCCCGCGTGTCATCGCCATTTCGGCCATCGTCTCCTCCTGAACTGGGCTGCGGTCAGAGCCGCTCGAGAAACTTCTCCAGCCGTTCCATGTCTTTCGGCAGCTCGCTTTCAAAGCGCATGTCTTCGCCGGTCACCGGGTGTTCGAAGCCCAGAATGGCGGCGTGCAGGGCCTGGCGGCGGAAATCCTTCAGCTCGCGGCCATTGTCCGAGATCGCCAGGATGTTGCCGCGCTTGTTGCCATAGACCGGATCGCCCAGCAGCGGACAGCCGATATGGCCCATATGGACGCGGATCTGGTGCGTGCGGCCGGTTTCCAGACGGCATTCCACCTTGGCGGCCAGCCCGGTACCGATCGCGGCACCCGGCGCCTGTCCGTAGCGGGCGAGCGTGGCGTAATTGGTGATCGCATGCTTGCCGGCTTCACTGTGCGGATCCCGGGGCACGACGAACTTCTTGCGGTCCTGCGGCGCGCGGGCGATGCGGGTCTCGATCCGGCCGGCCTTGGGCGAGGGCGCATTGCGCGTGAAGGCGATATAGGCGCGTTCGACCGTGTGCGCGGCAAACTGCGCGGCGAGGCCCTGGTGTGCGGCATCCGACTTTGCGACCACCATCACGCCGGACGTGTCCTTGTCCAGCCGGTGCACGATGCCCGGGCGTTCCACCCCGCCAATGCCGGACAGCGAGCCGGCGCAGTGATGCAGGAGGCCGTGCACCAGCGTGCCGGTCCAGTTTCCGGCAGCGGGATGGACGGCGAGGCCGGCGGGCTTGAGCAGGACGATCAGATCGTCATCCTCGTACAGCACGTCGAGATCCATCTTTTCGGGCACGGGGTCGGCCGCGCGCGGCGCCGGGACTTCCAGGGCATAGACCGAGCCGGCGGCGATCTTGGCGGACGGATCGGTCAGGACCGTACCGTCAACCCGAAGCTGGCCCTGTTCGATCAGCGCCTTGAGGCGCGAACGCGACAGGGTCTCGATCTGGCCGGCCAGCCAGCGGTCAAGGCGTTCGCCGGCGGCATCGGCGTCGGCGGTGAGTTCGGTGAGCTGGTCGGTTGCGGTCATGGGCGGATCGTCCTCCAGGCGATGCAGGAATGCAACGCGCGGCTGAATGCTGCAGTGCGTCATCTACCTGTCACGGCTCTGTCGGCAAAGCGTCACCGCCACTTCATAGACAGGCGCATCGGATCGCGGCCGAGGGGGCCGCGTAACTGCAAGGACTTAGCCATGACGTTGAAAGCGCGCCTGATGGCGGCCGCGGCGATTGCTGCGCCCCTGATTTTCGCACCTGCAGCGATTGCCCAGGACGACAACACGGTGGATGTGATCACCGTCACCACCCAGTTCCGCGAACAGTCTGTCGCCGACGTGCCGATCAATGTCAGCGCCTTCGACGAGGCCCTGCTCGAGGATCTCGCCATTGCCGACTTCGAGGACCTGGCCGCTTTCACGCCGGGCCTGATCGTGCAGGAACAGTCGCCGAACAATACCGGCTACTCGATCCGCGGCATTACGACCGACAGCGGTGAAGCCACATCGGAAACCCGCGTGGCCGTGTTCCGCGACGGCGTGTCGATCACGCGTTCGCGCGGCTCCTATATCGAGCTGTTCGACATCGAGCGTATCGAGGTGGCCAAGGGCCCGCAGCCGACCCTGTTCGGCCGTGGCGCGCTGATCGGCGGCATCAACATCATCCAGAACAAGGCCGAAGACGAGAATTCCGGCTCGTTCGAAATGGGCTTGGGCAATGAGGGCCAGATCGAGGCGCGCGGTCACTATAATTTCCGTCTCGCCGACGGTTATGGCCTGCGTGTCTCCGGCGTGTCGCGTGAACGCGATGGCTATATCGAGAACACCGAAGGCGGCGACCTGCAGGGCCGCGACACCCAGGCCATCCGCCTGGTGCTGTCGGGCACGCCGAATGACGTCTTCTCCTTCGACCTGATCGCCAACTACCAGCAGGACACGCCGCCGGGCACCTCCTTCAAGTCCGGCACGCTGCCGGCTGTGGGCGGTGACACCGATCCGTTCACCGCGGCCTCGCTGAACACGTTCGGTGGCTTCGAGGGCGGCGCCGAGCTGGGTCTGGACCGCGAAGTGCGCGAGCTGACCTTCCTGGCCGACTTCCAGCTGTCCGACGCCTGGACGCTGAATGCGATCACCGGCTGGCGCGATTTCGACTCGGTCGAGATCTTCGATCCGGACGGTATGGCGCTGCCCTTCCTGGTCATCGCCGAAGACGCGACCGGCGAGCAGTTCAGCCAGGAATTCCGCCTGTCCTACGACGCCGGTGGCGCGTGGACGGGGTCGCTCGGCGCGCTCTACTTCCACGAGGAAGGCGAGCAGCGGATTCCGATCGGCATGAATGAGGCCGTCGCCCAGGCGATCCTCGCACCGACCCTGGCGGCCGGCTTCGGCGCCACCGTGGCGCAGCTCGAGGGTCTGCTGGCGCTCAACGGCTTCCCGGGGGTCGATCTGGACAACCCGCTCAACCCCTTCCCCTATTCGGTGGCTGCCCTGCTGCAACAGCAACAGCTGGTGCCGCTGCGCGACTTCTACCTGGAAGAGGGCTCCAATTCCGGCGAGACGACGTCCTTCGACATCTTTGCCGATACCTCCTACGCCGTGACCGACCGCCTGACCCTTACCGCCGGTCTGCGCTGGACCTATGAGGACAAGACCTCGTCGGGTTATGGCCGCAATGTCAACGGCCCCAACTTCGTGACCTTCGCCAACACGCTGGTGACGCCCTACACGCCGAATGGCGAAACGGTCAGCCAGTCCGGCGAGTTCGACGACTTCACCTGGCGCTTTGCGGCGTCCTACGCCGTCAACGACATGCTGAACACCTGGATCAGCTATGCCCGCGGCCGCCGTCCCGACGTGATCTCGGTCGATACCGACAGCCCGACCTTCTTCTCGGAAGCCCCGGCAGAAATCGTCGATTCGGTGGAGGCCGGCGCTTTCTGGACCTTCGCGCGCGGCACGCTGTCCGGCTCGGTCTTCCATTCGGAATACGAGAACTTCCAGACCACCCGTTTCGATCCGGGCACGGTCAGCTTTGTCACCGACAATGCCGGCAATGCCACCCAGTACGGCGCCGAGTTGCAGGGCCAGTTCGACATCACCGACCGGGCCGAGCTGTTCGCCAGCTATGCCTATAATTCGGCGACTTTCGACGACACCGACTCGAACGGCAATGCGCTGGAGCTGGCGGGCAATACCTTCCGCTATGCCCCGGAACACACGCTCGCGCTGGGTCTGAACTGGGAAATGGCGGCCGGAAACTGGGGTTCGCTGCGCTTCCTGCCGACCTATAGCTGGCAGTCGAAAATCTACTTCGACAACAATAACGATCGCTTCGGCGGCATCCTGCACCAGGACGCCTACGGCCTGCTCAATGCGCGCCTGCGCTACGAGAATGCCGACGAACGCTTCCACGTCGAGCTCTACGGCACCAACCTGACCGACGAGCAATACCTGATCGATGCCGGCAATACCGGCGGCAGCTTCGGCATGCCGACCTTCATCGCCGGCTCGCCGCTGCTCTACGGCATCCGCGGCGGCGTCGAATTCTAGTTCCCCAGGGGGCTGGGGCGGGTGGCGCGCCGGGCGGGGAGCCCGGTGCGCCCCCTTCGTTTATGATCGTAGTGAACCCGTCGCGAAATTGCGCTAGTGATCGGTGTTAA
>MDSZ01267692.1_pt1 | contig 24484 bp, 24 predicted proteins | sample 811201 | NCBI WGS metagenome assembly MDSZ01 (sample SAMN05326647, study PRJNA326480) | marine metagenome | isolation source: seawater | place: Indian Ocean: North | collected 2010
GGCGGGGCCGTTAGGCCGCCGCCTTTCTGAAATAACCGCCGCGCATAACAAGGTGCGGCTCGTATCGTGGGTGCATCGGAAGCCAAGCATAGGTTGCGTACTTCTTGCCGTTCTTCAGCACGTCAATCGTCACAAGATTTTTGCGACGAAATTCGCCAGCCAAGCCCAAGTTCTGACAGTGCAATCTGTCAGCCTTGCTGCTGTGAATATATCTTTCCGCATCGTTCTTTGCCTCTGTGACCGTCGCAAACCCATCTTTGGTAATCACAACGTCATTGACTAAATCGCGGATTGTCAGGCTGTAGCCCTTCATTTTTCTGATCCTTTCTCTGTTAACGCCTGATTAGGTCTAGTGGTGTCATGCAGTCAGGATGCCCCCAGTCGTTTACCAATGCACAGCCTGTAAGCACGTTGTAAAGGCACCACATAATCAAGGCGTAGAAGCCTATAAATACCAGTGTTCCGATGATTGCCTTTGTCATGTTCTTTCCTCACCGATAATTTCTTTTACTGCATCCAGTCGTTGCCTTTCTCTCAAACCCTCCTCATAAGCGATAATTTGTTTTACTGCATCTAAAGCATCTTCATAAGCGCTGGTGGCTTCATCCTTCCGATCTACCACCAACATCAGCGCCATAAACTCAAGTTTAAACTTGGCCAGCTTGGCCTTTTCAATGGTTGTCATTGCTCTTGATCCTTTTCTAGTGAGTGATGAAAACAACAGGCTTTGACGCCTGCCAACACAAGCCACACGCGCCGCAGTCAGGCGCAAGCGTCTCTTCGTCTTTCTTGGCTAGCTTGCCGGTGGCTTTGCTAATTTGTGTGGGGCATTTGAAAGCCTGTTTATCTGTGACAAGCTGTGCCGACCTAGCGTCGTCATATGACAACGCGGCAAACTCTTGGCTGTAACTGCCAGAGAAACGCACAGCAAAGCGCATACCGCATTCATTGCGCAGGGTAAGCAAAGCCTGCCCTATGGCACGCTCTTGGCTGTCCGTCGCGTCTGGTTGGTTGGCCGTGTATCCATACACATGCAAGGCAGGAAACATGCCAAGCCATTTGGCCCATTGCGCGACATATGCAACGGAAAAGAAATCACCAAGCACATGCAAGCGCACTAAAAAGCCCTTTGGATATTTGGCCTGATAGAAAGCTAAATCAGCTTCTATCTGTGTAACCAGTGCATCGTCTGCTGCATAGCGTGTGGCGTTCATCATGTTGTTGCCATAGCAGTCTGCCCAATGGATGCAAGAGCGTGGGCAAGTGGCGCGTTCTTCCAGTGTCACGGTAAAGATAGGAAAGCCTGCTAGCTTGCCCTTGGAAACGCGCTTGCCTAACTTGGTGTTGGTGCTTTTCTTTACGACCCTTTCGCTTGCGGCCATGCCGTCGGCCACACTCTTGGCGCGTAGATCATGATAGACACTACGCCCAGCCATTACGGCCATTTGTGTTTTTGTCATTTGTTGCATTGTTGCTGATCCTTTTTTGTTAGTGTCTGATGGCCTCATCAGTGCCGGCGATACCGGCAGACATAGCGCGGGATTGCCGCGCCATGTTTCGGCCTAAAATTTGAAGATACCGCGCAGCGGGTCAGGCTCGCGATAAAGCGGGTTAGGCTCCCGCTGTACTGTCCAGCCCTTTTCCTTCCATCTCTTGATGCACTCTTTATACGCGTAGGCGCCGCCTATATAGCCTTCGCCGGTCAAGCCGTCTTCTTCCGGTGGCAAAAGCCAGCCCCAGCCTGTACGGTTCGATATCTCTCTTTTTTTACCGTCGCGGATTGCTACCGTAATCGTTTTGTTGCGTGTCTCTTTCATGTTCTGATCCTTTCTAAAACAGGGACAGTTGAAGCTCGGCGGCTGCCGGTGCTTGTGTAAAGAACCCTACCATTGGTTAGGTATAGACTGTCAACCCAAAAAATGATATTGAATAAATGTTTTTTTGCACGGCACGGCAAAGCACTCGTACAGGCGCATATATATAATGCATAGAATGCTCAAAATGAGGCATTGCAATCCGCCCGAAATATTTAGAATTGCATCTGGTTTTGTCGCTGTTGGGTGTTCCAGCACACACACAGCACAGACGATTACGCGCAGCAATGCCAGCGACACATTGCCAGCGCCGCACAGCAGCGACCCAGCGGGGGGGCAAAACAAAGGCATCGCCCCCGCGACGCGCGGCCACGGTCTATGTGTGTTAATTGCCCCATACCCACACACAGTCAGGAGGAAGCATGGCTAGGCTAACGCAGAGCAAGGCAGAGAGCGTTGCTGAGTTAGTGATGCAAGGGCATAGTCTTGTCAGTGCATGCAAAGAGGCGAAGATCAGCAGGTCAGTGCTGTATCAGAAGATGGGGGAGGATGCTGAGTTAAGTAATCTTATTCGTACAGCGCAGCAGCAGAGTGCGGAGAAGGCATTGGAGGATGTCGAGGTTATGTATCAGGATCAGCTAGAGGGGAAGAAGAAGTATGATCCTAATGTATTAAGGGATTATGCTTTGCATGTCAGGTGGAAGGTAGGCAAGGTTATGCCGGATCAGTATGGTGATGCGAAGAACCGTGCTGGTGTAGAGGTAAGTGACGGCACGGTGCGCATTGTTTGGGAGAGCGATGGTGCAGGTTAAGATCCCTTACAAGCCAAGAGACTTACAGGCAGAGATGCACACCAGCGTAAGGCGTTGGAACGTGCTGGTTATGCACCGTAGGTTTGGCAAGACGGTATGGGCTGTTAACCATCTTATTAGACATGCGCTGACTTGTGAGTTACCAAGGCCGCGGGTTGCGTTTGTGGCACCTACTTTTACGCAGGCCAAGCGTATCGCATGGGATTATGTGAAGTATTATGCGTCTGTGATCCCTGGCGTTAGTTTTAATGAGACAGAACTGCGTGTAGACTTTCCTAATGGCGGCAGGTTAATGCTGTTGTCTGCCGAGAATCCGGATAGTTTGAGGGGTATCTATCTTGATTTATGTGTATTCGATGAATTTGGCATGCAGAACCCACGGGTATGGGGGGAGGTTGTACGTCCTGCCCTGTCTGATAGGGAGGGTGCGGCTGTATTTCTAGGCACCCCAGCCGGACATAATCATTTTTTTGATCTATTGGAGCAGGCCAAGTCTGAAACGGCTAATGGTTCTGACCAGTGGTATCACAAGACCGTCAAAGCCTCTGAAAGCGGTCTGGTTAAGTCAGAGGAGTTAGACGCAGCAAAGGCGCAAATGACGCCGGAGCAGTACGAACAGGAGTATGAATGTTCGTTCACTGCTGCTATTATTGGCGCTTACTATGGAAAACTGCTGGCTGATGCTGATGATGCTGGAAGGATTACAAGGGTTCCGTATGATCCGGCTTATCCTGTGCATACAGCCTGGGATCTGGGTATAAATGATTCAACAGCTATATGGTTTGCTCAAATCTTCCGTGGCGGTTCTGTTCACATTATTGACTACTATGAGAATGGTGGTGTGGGGCTGGATCACTATGCTGAGATATTACGGCAGAAGGATTATCATTACGGCGATCACCTTGCTCCGCACGACATTGAAGTAAGAGAGCTTGGTAGCGGTAAGTCTAGGCTTGAGACTGCGTTTAGTCTCGGCATACGGTTTCGTGTTGTTCCAAAGATGAAAGTTGCTGACGGCATCAATGCCGCACGCATGATGATGCCTAAATGCTTATTTGATAGAGATAAGTGTAATGATGGCGTAGAGATGCTTAGACAGTATCGGCAGGAATGGGATGAACGCAAAAAAGTTTTCAGAGATCACCCGCGCCATGACTTCACGTCTCATGCTGCGGATGCATTTAGGTATTTGGCTGTTGGGTTGGAGAATAAACAAAATCTCACAAAGCCTCCGCAACAAATTGCGATGAATGAATACAATCCTTTTACGTTATGATAGTTGATCTGAACCATTATAAGACAGCTATGGCGATGATGACAGTAAGTGAGTATCATCAGGATTATACTGATAAAGACATTAAAGAGTTTATAGAGCCGCCACTATCATTAGGTAACTATTTGATTATACAGGATGAAGATGGGTTTCCGTTTGTTTTTGCGACATGGGCTTTTCCTGAGATGCACCACATTGACAGCTATATGCGTTATAGCAGGTTTCCGGCATCTGGTTTTCGCGGTTGCGGCGACAGCCCGTGGGTAATTGACTTCATAGCTTTTGGTGGTTTTCAGAGTATAAAAACTGCTTGCCGCTATTTAAAAGACACATTTGTTGAAATGGGCTATACTGACTGCTATTGGTTGCGTACAGAAACAGGAAAAGTTGGCTTTCACGCCTTGAAGGAGCATTGATATGGGATCAGGTGGTGGCACATCAGGCGGTTCAGATAATGTAGGGCCAGCTAGAGGTCGGGCAACAAGAACAACGCCGATCAATATAGCCAAACAAAAACGCGCAACAAACTTTATGACAGATCCTATTAGAATGCGTACTGGCACCGGTAGATTGCCATCTACGCCGCGTTCTACGGTGTCTGAGAAAGCGCGTGAGGTTGGTGTGCGCTACGACTCTGGTGGCAGTGCAACAATTATGAGGACAGCGCCTAGTGGCGAATTGGCTAGGCGTGGCGGGATAAGCCCCAGTGAAGTTTTGGCTACTATTGGTTCTAGTGGATACGGACAGGATGCCGCTGCAAGGCTGGCTGGCAGAACAGATGTCGATAGGCGGCAGCTTGGAAACTTGGCTATGAGGGCGAATGTTGGTCAACTTCCTTTTACGCCGCTAAACATTCTGGGCAAGCGCAGAGCAAAAACAATATTGGACACTTTGATTGAGGGCGGCACACCAGTTACAGGTCAGGCTGGGTTTATTCAAGGCGCTGTTGATACAAAGGGTCGATATGTGGGCAGGTCTGATGTAACGCCTTTGGTTACGCCAGAGGTTACACCAGAGGTTGTGCCTGACGATGCTGGCACAAGTGTCATTGGCACGCGTGGTCGCGGTGTGGGTGTTCCCAGACGCTTGCTAAGAGGTTTGCGCCTTGGTCAAGCGGCGCTTACAGAGCAAACTTTGCTACATTAGGAGTTTAGAATGTCTATGTTTACACCAAGAGTCACTATGCCACCACCACCGCCGCCACCAGAGCCGCCAGCAAGGGTAGACTATGCGCGTGCTGATGCTATGGCCTCAGAAGCCTTGAAGCAGGCTACAGGCAGGCGTAAGGGGCGTGGCGCTACAAGAGTAGCTGGTGCGCTGGGGGAAGAAGCAGTAACCGGACAAACCCCGACATTACTAGGTTAGGTAGCTGAAATGGACCCCATCAAAGAACTCGTCAATCGTTTCGATGATTTAGAAAGCCGTCGTGACAACTGGGATACGCATTATCAGGAGTTGGCAGATTATATGCTGCCGCGCAAGGCTGATATTGTGCGTAAACGCAGTCGCGGCGAAAAGCGTATGGAGAATATCTTTGATGGCACCGCATTACAGTCGGTAGACCTGCTGTCTGCCTCACTGCATGGCATGCTGACCAGTGGCGCTACGCCGTGGTTCCACCTTGCAATGAAAGACCCAGAGGTAGGACGCGATGACATGGTGCAACGCTGGCTGGAAGATAGCAGCAAGCGCATGATTAGAGCGTTTAACCACTCAAATTTTGAGACTGAAGTACACGAATTGTATGTAGATCTCGTTGTGTTCGGCACAGGTTGCATGTTCGTGGAGATGGATGGCGACAACTTGCGGTTTAGCACGCGCCACATTTCAGAGTTTTACGTTGCAGAAGACCAGTTTGGCTTGGTTGATACTGTGTTTCGTAAGTATAAGATACCCGCACGGCAAGCTGTGCAACGCTTTGGGCTGGAAAACGTAGGCAAGTTTATCCAGCGCACATTTGAAAAGAAACCAGATGAAGAGGTAACGCTGCTGCATGCTGTTCTGCCGCGTGATGAACGTGATCCCACGAAACGCGACAACAAGAACATGCCATTTGCATCGGTGTATATTTGTATGGAAACCAAGATGCCGGTAGCGATCAGCGGCTTCCAAGAGTTTCCGTACATTGTCCCGCGCTTTCTAAAGGCAACTGGTGAAGTGATGGGACGGTCACCTGCGATGGTGGCGTTGCCTGACGTTAAGATGTTGAATCTTATGTCAAAAACCATCATCCAAGCTGCGCAGAAACAAATAGATCCTCCTCTGCTTGTTCCTGACGACGGGTTTCTTCTCCCTATCCGTACCCAGCCAGGTGGCCTTAACTTCTTTAGGAGTGGCACAAGGGATACCATTACGCCGCTTAACACTGGCGCAAACATCCCTATCGGCTTGCAGATGGAAGACCAGCGTCGTGGCGCTATCCGTTCTGCGTTCTATGTAGACCAATTACTATCTGCACAGACGCCTAACATGACGGCTACTGAGGTAGTGCAGCGTCAGGAAGAGCGTATGCGCGTTATAGGGCCGGTTCTGGGGCGTCTGATGAACGAGATGTTACGTCCTATGATAGACCGTGTATTTGCGCTGATGCTGCGCAATGACATGCTTGCGGTGCCACCGGATATATTGCAGGGCAGGGATGTGGACATTGATTATGTATCGCCACTTGCACGCGCACAGAAGTCTAGCAGTCTGAATGGTACGATGAAGGCTCTTGAGATTTTGCTGCCGCTTGCGCAATCGCTGCCAGTTGGCGACCACCTTAACCCAGATGGTTTGGTAAATCATGTTGTGGATTCGCTTGGCGTACCAAAGGATGTGCTATTCCCGCAAGCGCAAGTTGAGCAAACACGTCAGCAACGCGCTACGGCAGAGCAAGAACAGATGCAACGTCAACAGGACACAGAAGACGTTTACACGGCTGCACAGGCGGCACAGGCGGTAAGGATGGTTAGCGATGGCAGTGGAAGTTAAGAAGCTGCGAGAGATGTACAGAGGCGTCTTTAGCGAACACGCTGGCGAACAGGTACTAAGGGATCTTGAGGCACGCTGTAACTGGCGTGCTTCAAGCTATGTGGCGGGAGATGCAAATGCCACAGCGTTTGAGGAAGGGAAACGTGCAGTAATCCTTCATATTCACAACATGATGAGTGAGGAATAAATGTCAGAACAAGTGGCTGAACAGGTAGCCCAGCCTGATGCTGCGCCGATTGAAACACCGGCAGAGGTAGCACAAGGCGGGTCTGGTAACGACTTCTTGACCATGATACCAGAAGACATCCGTGAACACCCCAGCTTTGGGCCTATCAAGGATGTTGAAAACCTAGCGCGTTCTTATGTTAACGCACAAAGACTTATTGGTTCGGAAAAAATTCCGTTGCCAATTAACCCAACAGATGAAGATCTTGACAACATTTATGGCAGGCTTGGTCGCCCAGAAGCGCCAGATGGTTACGAGATCAAAGCAGACGGCAACGTAATTACAGAAGATGTTGCAAGTCAATACGCTGAGATTGCTCACAAATTACGTCTTACGCCAGATCAGGCGCAGGGCGTTCTTGAGTATTATCGCTCTACTGTGTCCAACTCTGCGGAACAAATGCAGCAGGCGGTGGCAGACCAAGCGTCTAGCACTGAAGCTGAACTGCGTCGTGAGTGGGGCAACAACTACGATGCCAAGCTGAATGCTGCATCTGGTGTTGCGCGTGAGTTTGCTGGCAGTGATGTCTTGGACATGCAGTTGTCAGATGGCACGCTTGTTGGCAATCACCCTGCGTTCATCAAGGCTTTTGCAGCTATGGCAGACTTCAAGTCTACCGTGACTAGCGAAGACAGCATTGATGGTGCGTCAGCAAACTACAACATGACGCCGAAACAAGCACAGGCTGAGATTGACGCAATCATGAATGATAAAAGCCATGCGTATTGGGACAGTAAGAATGTCACTGCACGGCAGAATGCCATCAATCATGTTCAAGAATTAATGAGCATGATCCATGACAGATGAGGAGCGAATTGAACTGCGTTTAGAGTGTCTTAGGATAGCGATTGAATTTGGCACGCAACGTGATATTATGAATCCATCCCACATGGCACAAATGTACTATGATTGGGTGGTACAGGGTAGCGGTGAAAGCCGTCCTGATGACAGCCGGAAAGACGGCGGCTTGACGCCAGCCAAAAAGGCTAGGAGTGTCCGCAAGGGTAGCACACCGCAAATTGCCAAAATGTAACTGTAGTTAGGAGGTAGGCTAATGTCTACACAAGTCACTACGGCATTTGTGCAACAGTATTCTGCAAACGTGCAGATGCTTTCACAGCAGATGGGTTCCCGTTTGCGTGATGCGGTTCGCGTTGAGAATGTTGTTGGTAAAAATGCCTTTATCGACCAGATCGGTTCGGCTACTGCTGCCTTGCGCACCAGCCGCCATGCCGATACTCCCCAGATGGACACGCCCCATGACAGGCGTCGTCTGAGCCTTGCGGACTATGAGTACGCAGATCTCGTTGACGACCAAGACAAGGTGCGGATGCTCATCGATCCGACTTCTTCTTATGCACGCGCTGCTGCCGCAGCAATGGGTCGTGCAATGGATGATGTCATCATCACTGCTGCAACAGGCACTGCAAGTACCGGCGAAACTGGTTCTGGCAGCGCATCGCTTGACGCAACAGCAAACTCGGTTGGTTCCGCATCGTCTAACGATGGCCTGACCCTTGCCAAGCTGCGTGAAGCAAAGCGTAAGATGGATCTCAACGACGTTGATCCGTCCATCCCGCGTTACATTGCAGTAGGCCCGAAACAGATTGAAGATCTTCTTGGCGACACAACAGTCACCAGCAGCGACTTCAACACTGTCAAGGCACTCGTACAAGGTGAACTGGATACTTTCATGGGCTTCCGCTTCATCATGTCCAACCGTCTGTCCGTAGACTCTAACGATATTCGTAAGTGTTTTGCTTGGGCAGAAGATGGTCTGACTCTTGGTATTGGCAAGGACATCAGCGCACGCATTGATGAACGCGCCGACAAGGGATACGCAACTCAAGTCTATTACTGCATGAGCATCGGATCGGTGCGCATGGAGGAAGACAAGGTTGTTCAGATCTTCTGTGACGAAACCCCAGACTAAGAGGAGAGATGAATCATGACGACCAAAAACTCGACTCTTGTAGCTAACTTTGAAGCTTCACCACAGGTCTTCAGTGACTCGCATGAGTTGCATGGCGTCCTGCGTGTGGCACAGGGTTCAATCGCGCTTGCAGCAGGTGACAGCACTGACGATGATATCGTGATGCTGACGCCTTTGCCAACCAACTCATCCATCACCGCCTTGCAGGTGGCGACTGATGCTTTGGGCGGTAGTTGCACGTTCAACGTAGGTTTGTACCAGACAGACGGCACAGTTATAGATGAAGATCTATATGCAACGTCCGTTGCTGATGGCACAACTGCTGTTGCGGATGTCCGCACTGAGGCTGCTGATATTAACACTATTGGTCAGCAGCTTTGGCAAGACGCTGGCGCTAGTAGCGATCCAGGTGGATACTACTATGTAGCTGCAACTTTCAATGCAACTGGTGGCACTGGCGGCGATATGTCGTTCATCATCCACTATGTTGTGAACTAACATAGAGGGGGCGGTGCGCCGCCCCTTCTACTTATTGAGAGGTGTGTGATGCCGTCTGTCGTTGATATCTGTAACGAAGCTATGGATCTGCTCGGTGCAGATACGATTACGTCACTCACTGAAAATTCCAAAGAAGCACGTTTGTGTAACAGGCGGTTTGATACAGTAAGAGATACTGTTTTACGTTCACATAACTGGAACTGTGCTATTTCAAGGGCAACACTTGCACAAGATGCAACTGCGCCATCTTTTGGTTTTACATACCAGTATACGCTGCCAACCAATCCTTTTTGTTTGCGTGTCATTTCCTTCTGGAATGCAGAGGTAAACAATGAAGTGGCGGCTTATAACAGTAATAAGATGTTTAAGATCGAAGGCCGCAAAGTGCTTTCCAACGAAAGTTCATGCAGCATTATTTATGTAGCTAGAGTTACGGATACGGAAACCTTAGATAGCCTTTGTTCAAGCGTCATAGCGCATAGATTGGCTAGTGAAACTGCGTATGCAATCACTGGCAGCAATAGCGTTGCGCAAGCAACATTTCAGTTATACCAGCAACGCCTTAACGAAGCGCGTGGTATGGATGCCGTAGAAGGTTATCCAGAAAGAATCGAAGCTGACGAGTTTGTAGATGTAAGGCTATAACATGGCGCGTGTTTCTACTATTATAACCAACTTTCGCGCCGGAGAGTTTTCGCCCCGTCTTGAAGGTCGTATAGACCTACAGAAATACAATGAGGCGGCAAAAGAACTAACCAACATGGTAAGTTTTCCGCAGGGTGGCATCACACGCCGCCCTGGATCTTACTACGCGGGTGCATCAAAGGATGGCGGCAAAGTCAGGCTGGTAAACTTTGAGTACAGCGACGAACAGGCGTATGTGCTGGAGTTTGGTGCCAACTACATCCGGTTCTTCAAAGATGGCGGCATTCTAACAGAAGCTACCAAAACCATTACGGGAGCAACGGCGGCAAACCCTGTTGTGGTAACGGCAAGTTCTCACGGGTATGACAACGGGGATCGTGTCTTTATCAAAGATGTTGTTGGGATGACCCAACTAAACAATCGTGAATTTACAGTAGCCAACAAAACTACTAACACTTTTGAGTTATCAGGAATTAATGGCAGTGGTTTTACAGCATACAGTAGCGCAGGAACATCTGGTAAAATTGTAGAAGTAACAACCACTTACTCGGTTACAGAAATTTTTGAGTTAAATCATGTGCAGTCTGCTGATGTGCTGTATCTTGCGCACAAAGACCATGAGCCAGCCAAGCTGACACGCACAACGGCTACTAGCTTTACTTTGGCTGATATAGATTTTATCGACGGGCCATACCTAGATGAAAACACAACGACAACCACTATTTATGCGTCAGCTAATACTGGCAGTGGCATTACCATAACGGCGTCTGCAAGTGTGTTTGCATCTGCTGATGTGGGGCGTTTGATCAGGTTGCGTGAGGTTATTGAGGTTCAGCACGACGAATGGGCGGCAAGCACCAGTTACGCGCAAAATGATTTAGTTCGATTTGGCAATAATGTTTATAAAAAAACAGATAGTGGCTCAGATACTTCTGGGTCTTCACCGCCTGTACACCTTTCTGGCTCTGAAACATATGGCGCGATAACTTGGGCATATCAGCATAGCGGTTCTGGTTATTTGCAAATCACAGGCTATACCAGCGCAACAGTTGTAACAGCTACTTTTAAAAATGCCGATGGCGTTTTGCCAGCAAGTGTCGTTGGCAGCGGCACACCGACAACCCGTTGGTCATTAGGCGCGTTTGATGGCGACCAAAAGTTCCCGCGTGCTGTAGCATTTTATGAAGAGCGTCTGTACTTTGCTGGCACCATAGGTCAGCCACAGACCATCTTTGGGTCGGTAAGTGCTGACTTTGAGAACCACACACCAGGCACTAATGATGACGATGCTATTAACATTACTATTGCCTCAGATCGTGTCAATGTAATCAAGCACTTACTGCCAGCGCGGTTTCTTCAGATCCTAACTACAAGTTCTGAGTTTACGCTGTCTGGTGGCACTGGCGCAGAGCCTGTAACGCCTACTAACGTAAACGTCTTGCGTGAGACTACGTTTGGCACATCTAACATTCGGCCAGTGCGTGCTGGCAATAGCACAATCTTGTTGCAGAAGGGTTCTGAACGGGTCAAAGAGATCACGTTTGATCTGGATACTGATGGCTTGCTGGGCGTGGATTTAACTATTCTGGCAGAGCATGTGGCTAGTGGTGGCCTAACAGACATGGTTTGGCAGCAGGAGCCAGAGTTAATTTTGTGGTTTGTGCATAGTGATGGCACCCTTGTAGGGCTTACCTATGACCGCGCTAATGGCGCTGTAGGCTGGCATCAGCATCCGTTAGGCAGTAGTGGTATTGTTGAAAGCATCACGTCAATCCCAAGCGGTGCAGAAGATCAGGTGTATGTTTCTGTAAAGAGGACAATCAACAGTTCTGTTGTGCGCCACATCTGTTATTTGAAGCCCATTGATTTTGGTTCTGATATCGAAGATGCGTTTTTTGTAGATAGTGGCCTTACCTATACTGGCTCTGACACAACAAGCATTACTGGTCTAAATCACCTAGAGGGTGAAACTGTGCAGATACTGGCAGATGGGTCTACACATCCAGATAAAACTGTTTCTGGTGGCGCAATCACTCTTGAGCGTAGTGCTGGCAAAGTGCATGTAGGTTACAATTACAATTCATTTGTTGAAACCTTGCGCTTAGAAGCTGGCGCAGAAGATGGTGTTTCCCAAGGTAAAATTAAAAGAATACATGGTGTTACGGTAAGGTTGCTTAATAGCGTGGGCGTTGAACTTGGCCCCGACACAAATAATCTTGACCGTATACCGTTCCGCGACAGCAGTATGGCAATGGATACAGCCGTGCCTATGTTTACAGGCGATAAAGAAATTTCGTTTCCATCAGGTTACGACAATGATGCGCGGGTGGTGGTACAGCAGTCCCAGCCATTGCCCATGACTATCCTTGCAGTTATGAGGAGGTCAAACACGTTTGATGCTTAGATTTTTGCCGTTTGCTCAAGATCATGTGCAGCATATTAAGTTAATGTTTGATCTTTCTGAGGATGGTCGAAAAGCATTAGTTGAGCATAAAGATATAAGGGGCTACACACTTTTTGAGGAAGATGTTGTGCTTGGAATTGGTGGCGTACACAACATATGGCAGGGCGTAGGTGAAGCGTGGTTGTTGCTAGGCAGGGAAGCGTTTGCGCGGCCCAAGACTGTAGCGCGACATACGGTATATATGTTTGCGCATATGCAGGAAGAGTATGAGTATCAGCGCATTCAAGCAAGCATCGCAGTAAAGGATGTAAAGGCCAAAAGGTTTGCAGAATGGCTTGGTTTTGAAAATGAGGGTATAATGAGGAAATATGGGCCTGATGGCTCAGATTACTATCGTTATGCAAGGGTGATGTGATGAATCCAATGACGATTGCAGCAGGGGCGTCAGCAGCCAGCGCATTCCTTGGGTTCAAGGGCAACCAAGCATCAGCGCGTGCAGCGGAGCAAACAGCAGAATACAACGCAAAGCTGCGTGAAAATGAAGCTGTTTTGTTGCAGCGTGCAAAAATTGACCAAGAGGCTAATCTGCGTCGGTCAAATGACCGCCTCACTGCCTCCCAGACAGTGGCTACGGCAAAGTCTGGCATTGAAATGTCGGGCAGCCCGTATCTTGCTTTGGCCGATAGTTACTTTGCTATGGAGCGTGATGCACTGCGCATCCAATACGCATCTGACATCGAACAAGCCGATGCAATGGCAGAGGCGGCTATGAGCCGCGCCAGTGGCGCAGCGCGTGCATCAGGCTTTAGAACAGCGTCTTATGTAAGTTTGCTAAACGGCGCTAGTGCAGTGGCTGGAATGCAGCAACAACAAGATTTCTTTGCACTGCAAGATCAATACAGACAGAAAACATTATCGAGTTAGACATGCCAAAAATCCCGTTGTACGCACAAGGCCAAGGAACCGCAGTAGAGCTTGCCACAGGGCGGCTTGGGCCTAAAGCGACTAGCGCAGCGTTTGAAGCGCCTGGGCAGGCTGTAGCGCGTGCTGGAGAGGCTTTAGGCAAGGCTGGCACCTCTTACGCTCAAAACGCTATGAGGTTTGAAGACGCGCGTAAAAAACTGGAATTTGATTTCCAGATGAAACAAAAGCAAGAGCAAACTCGGAATTTAATTAAGAAATATGAGGCGGCGGTGTTTGCTCAAAGCCAAGATTATATTTTGAGGAATACTGAATCGGATCCTTTCAAAGCAGCAGAGAATCTTGCAAGAGATATTTACACCCCTTTGACTTCTGAAATAGATACTCTTGATGTAACGGACAGTCAAAAAACGGCAATTAAAGGCGCTGTTTTTAGTAAGTTTGCTTATCAACATGCCGACATAAAAAAGTCTGCGCACAATCTTGGCACTTTGCAAGGTGGGCAAACCACAAACGATAGTCTTGAGGTTGGCCTTACAGAAGCTGGCACTGCATCAGAGGTAAGCGATTTGTTTGGCATTGTGTCGCGTATGAAGCAAGAAATCCGCGAAGGAAACATTGCGGGACAGCGCGGTATTGCTTACTCCGAAAAAACCATACAGAAAGAGGCGTATCTGCGTTTTTTTTCTAACGGCATAGCTAACTCTGACAGTTTTACAACCTTGCAAAAACAACGCGACTTAATTGACTCGGTGCCAGACATGGCAGAGTCCACCAAAAAGACGCTTGAGGGTTTGATCTCTGGCAGAGAGGCTGACATTAAGGCGGGCATACAAGACAACATTCTCGGCACGTTGCTGACCGCTAATCTTACAGCGGAAGAAGCAGAAGCGGCTTTGCAACAGTTGCGCACCGAAGGCAGTCAAATGATTACGATTGCGCGTGCCGATGGCGAAGACGACATCATCATCGACTACGCTGGTGCCGGTAACAAATTTCTTACAGGTGTAGCTAGCAAGTTTGAGCAGCAGTACAAAACGCTGCAAGCGCAAGCTAACAAGGATCTCGTTGATGAGATTTATCCAACTATTGCTGAGATGGATCGTGAAGATTTGACCACACTAAAAAGTGAAGCCGAAACTTTAACCGGCAGGTTTTCTGGCGCAGATCGCACGGTAGCACAAATCTTGCTGGGTGATGTAACAAGGCGTCTTGATGTCATGGACGCAGAACTTTCTGCGGGAATAAAGGCAGACACTGACGCAATCGAAAGAAAGATAGTCAGTGGCGGCGGTGTGATTGATGAGTCAACGCAAAGTATGATTGATAGCGTTGATACAAGGTTGCAGCTACTTAGCCCAGAAAATGACGTTCCTCGACAGGCATTTAACGAGACAATGGATGGCCTGAGACAAGCTGGCGTTTTGTATTCATCTGTGAAGTATGGCAGCCCAGCCGACCTTGCCGCAGTAAGAAGATCAATTAAGGATGAAATGAGTGCCGCTGATACGCCAGAGGCAGTGCGGATAATTGAAACAAAGCGCAAGCATTTTGAAGCTATGGTGGACGCAAGAGCATCGCAGCTTGCAAGCGACCCTGTGAAGTTTATACAAGAAGATCGCGCAGACCAAAATTTGGAAGCAGCCAGCACTGCACAACTTATTGATTTGCAACGCAAAATGGGCATTGCTGATGTAGACATTCGTGTTGCATCTAACGATCAAATTGATGCTTTCCAGGGGCAGTTCAAAGACCCTAGCTTGTCTTACAATGACAAATCTAAGTTGGGCATATCGTTCATTACATCGTTTGGCGTTGAGAACGAAGGCCGCGTCATGCGCAACCTTATGAGCCAAGGCGTCCTGACGCTGGCTGATACATGGATTATTGCCAACCCCGGCAACGCTGGTGGCTTTGATATTGAGGCTGCAAACCGTCCCGGCATTGTGAAAGAACTGAAGGCTGCTATCGGCACCTCTAGATACAATGAAATTATGCAAGAGGTCATGGTTCAGAACGCTGAGTATTCCGGCAGCATTGTGGGTGGTGCCTCTGATACCTTTATGTCTCGCGGTGCTACTGGCTCTCGCATGCTGCATGTGACAGCTATGAATACCATGATCCAAAACACCGCTGCTTACTACATGAGTACAGGTGAAGAAGACGTATCTGCGGCAGTTGAAAGGGCAGTCAATACTGTTGTGAACACTCAATTTGCTTTTGATGAGGTCAATGGCAAACCGTTTAGAATGCTCAAAGGATTAGAGGGCGTGGCATCTGAGGTTGGAGATGTTTTACAATTTTTTGTAGACGACGATCAAATCAGAAGCCAAATCGTTGGGTTCGCCGAAATACCGCCAACTGGTGACCCTAGCATTGATGGCAAACAAAAATACAAAGAGGATTTAGCTAATGCGTATTGGGTGACGACATCAGATCACAAAAGCGTGTACTTAGTTGATCAGACCGGCAACATGGTAAAGCGTCGGATTGACCCCGGCCCAACAGCCATCTCGCCTTCTGAGGCGTTTGTCACAGTCAAGTTGTCTGATTTGGTGCCTGTTATCAAAAGTATTGAAAGCGTTACTAATTTGCTTGGCGGGACACAACATAAAGATAAGGGCATTATGAGAAGGGCGTTTAAGTAGTGGTAGACTTCTACGTTCCAGAACAACAGTACGACCAAAGTGCTTTCGATAGCTATTTCGACATATCGAAGGCCGGCACCCTTGATGTGCTTGGCGCTACGCTGGACGAGACGCTGTACTACAACCCTCTCAGCGCACTTAATCGCACGTTTGACCAGTATTTAGGGCCAGGTGCCAACGGCAAGCGTCTATCTACTGACGAGTATCGTGATAGCCAATACTACCGTGAAGGCATTGAGGTAGATGAAAACGGCATCACTGAAGGCTTGGCTAAATTATTTGCAGAACGCCATGATCGTCGCGCTAACTTTAGGTTTACGTTGAATAGATCACGCGGAGGCTTTGGCCTCGGCGCAGCGCAGTTTGGCACTATGTTGGCTGGCTCTGTGCTTGACCCTCTCAATATTGCGTCAGCCTTTATACCGGCTGTTGGTCAGGCGCGTATGGCGACTATGGCAGCTAGATTTGGCAAAAGCGGAAGCAGATTGATGGCCGGCGCCATAGACGGCGCTGTAGGCGCGGTTGCGATTGAGCCATTTGTTATTGGTCAGGCGTATCTTGAGCAAGATGCTGACTACGGCCTGATGGACAGTTTCTTAAATGTCACTTTCGGATCTATTCTGGGTGGCGGATTGCATGTCGGCTTTGGCAAGATTTCGGATCGAATTGAAAAAAGCGCAGTCAGCCAAGAGGCTTTGGCGCGTGCAGTAGCGCAAGCAGTGACTGACCAACCTATTACGGCAGGGCGCCTAGTTGAGCAGCAAGAAGCCGCGCTAGACGCAGACATCATCGCTAAGGCAAACGAAAGGCTGGCAAAAGATCGAACTGTTAGGGCGGTAGAGCGTAGGTTTGACCCTAAGACTGGAGACATGATTGAGGAGTCGGTAACTCGCGTAGAGGAGCCGCCTACACAGGCACGCCGTAAGGGCAAGTCTCGTCCACCGCAACTGCGTGTGAAAGAGCCTAAAACGCTTATACAATGGATTAGGGCCAATGGCGGGATAGACCCAGAAAGTCAGGGTGCCACTGATCTCAAAGAAGTAATACCTGCGGCAAAAGCTGGCAAGTTTTATGTAAGCGCCGCAAAAGGCGGCAAATCTGTAGATGATATGCTCACGGCTGCGCGTGAGGAAGGTTATCTGCCATCAGAAATTGAGGGTGTGCCTGACGAAATCGGCATCAATGATCTGATTGACGCTGTGCGCGAAGATAAAGCTGGCAACAAACAATATTCTGCGGCAGATCAGGAAGCCGTAGATGAGTTTCGTGCAGCGCAAGAAACCATAGATTTTTTAGATCGTCGCGGTATTGACCCTACTGGCATGACAGATCAAGAACTTGATCGTGTTATAGCAGATAGCGAGTTGCTTGAGTATAACCAGAACGCAAGCGTTGGTGAGGTGAGGCGTGACGTTGAGCCGTCTTCACTAGAAGGTTCACCGCTTACACAACAAGAGTCCCTAAACGCTCAGAATGAGGCGCAGATCCAAAACTACAATCTTGGCGTTGATGCTGACCAAAAAGCCAAACTAGACGAGATGGATGAAGCTGGCATGGATCTTACGATCCAAGAGTTTCAAGAAACGGTAGATGAGATTGCGTTGCTTGAGCAAGATATTGAAACATTGCGTGCTGACATAGACATCCCCGCTGACATGGATGAGGACATTAGAATTGCAGATGAGGCCATGCGCCGCGCATCAGACTATATGGAAGAGGCAGCAAGAACAGCAGCAGTCTGCGTCAATAGAAATGGCAGAGGTGTGGCATGAGCATTAAAGTTTGCGCGGCAGAACTACGCAAGATTGCCCAAGATAAAGATATCGCAGTTGCGCAGGATGAGATTGATTCCATTCTCAAGATTATGCAGGACAAGATTGATCGTCGTGGCGGTGTTTACGGCGATAGTGAACTTGGCGAACTTATTAAAGAAGCGAAAGATCTTGCGCAAAGGGCAAAGATTGAAGCCGCAATACAGAAGCGCAACCGCCTCATTAACGCTCGTGCTTACGCTACCGTTATGACTGCGCTACGTCAGGAGCCTAATGATCCCGGCAAGGCTTTGTCTGCCATACTGGTGGGTGACGCTAGGCGTGGGCTGTACAGCGTAGATGCAAAACAGCGTTCTATCTTCCTTGACCACAGCGGTGCTTTGGTAGCTGAGTTGAAGCGCAACGATTTGTTAGACATCTTCCGCTCTAACGAACTTGACGAAAAGATCTATCAAGAAATGTTTGACGGCCTCGGCACCAGTGGCAGCGTAGAGGCAAGGCAGATTGCCGAAGCTATCAAGAAAGTGCAAAAGCGGCTGCTTGATCGTAAGAACCGCAACGGCGCTAACATTGGTGAGTTAGAAAACTATGTAGTGCGTCAGCACCATGATCCTTTGTTGATACGCGGCAAAGGCACAGAAGAAGACAAGCAAGAGTGGATTACTTTTGTGTCTGAGAATATGGACATCGAAAAAACATTGGCTAACAAGCCCGATGACATGACAGAGGTAGAGTTTCTTGGCTCTATGTATGACAATCTCGTCAGCGGGAATCACATGAAAGCTGATGGCGTTGGTGGTGTTGGGGGTGCGCAGCCAGAGTTTAAGGGGCCGATGAACCTTGCCAAGCGCCTTAGTGCGCAGCGTATCATTCATTTCAAAAACGGTCAGTCTGCACTGGCGTATGCTAACAAATACAGCCGCATGAAGCTGTCAGAAGCTGTGTATCAAGGCATCTCGCATGATGCACAGGCTATTGGCTTGCTTGAGACTTTTGGCACGAACCCCAAGGCAATGTTTGACAAGATTGTGTCAGAGATTAAGCCAAAGGGAGTGGCAAAGCCTATCAAGGAGGGCAGGTTGCGCAACCAGTTTGCAGAACTGGACGGCACTACTCGCGCGTTAGGTGCCACTCAGCCCATCCTCAACACCAGCGTTACTTACGCTGGCATTGCTGCTGGCTTTCGCATGGTGCAATCTATGGCAAAGCTAGGATTTGCTACTATTTCGTCGTTTTCTGACATTGCGACTAAGGCAGCATTTATCAACGCCAACACGCAGCGCAACGTCTTTGGCTCTTACGCTGTGGCTTTGCGTGATACGTTCCGCATGTTCAACAGCGATCAACAGAAAGAACTGGCCTACCTGCTTAGTGTGGGTGTCGAAAACGAGTTAGCTGACGTTCATGCTAGGTTTGGCGCTAACGATAGCGGCCCCGGCATGATATCCAAAGCACACCAGTTGTATTTTAAATTGAACGGCATGCAGTGGTGGAACAGCACCCAAAAGGTTGGCATTGCTCGTATGCTTTCGGCTGATCTTGCCAACTACTCAGGAAAAGCCTTTGACCAAATACCTGCGGAAACCCGCAGACTGCTTAGTCTGTATAACATAAATGAAGCTGAATGGTCGTTGTTCCGTGGCATGGACATGAAAGCTGTTGATGGCCGCAACTATTTGGTGCCGGACATTGCTGATGAGATCCCTGTTGAAAAGATTGACCCTTTGATTGCAGAGCGTACAGGTCAGCTTGATGTAACTGATAAGATGCGTCAGCAGTTTCGGGATGATCTGCGTAGCAGGATTGCAGCATATTATGCAGACAGTGCGGATGTAGCGATTCCAACGCCGGGTGCTAGAGAACGTGCGATTATGAACCAAGGGTTGCCACGCGGCACAATAGCTGGTGAGGCAATTCGTATGATTATGCAGCTCAAAGGTTTCCCAATTACCTATGTGACCAAGGGATTGGGCCGACAAAAAGCTATGTCAGGTTATTATGGCATTGCCAAAATGATGGTAGGCACCACGATGATGGGCTACTTATCTGTGTCTCTCAAAGACATTCTTAAAGGCAAAGAGCCTATGGAGGTTTTCAGCGACGACTACACTCTGAACAAGGATCTTTTGTTCCGTGCGTTTACGCAGGGTGGCGGCGCTGGCATCTACGGTGATTTTATTTTTGGCGAGTTTAACAGGTACGGGCAAGGCCCACTGGAAACGCTTGCTGGCCCAACTTTCGGAACAGCGGCAGATGTACTTAAAATATACGGCAAATTTAGAAGCGGTGACGATGCCGCGGCTGAAACTGTGCGTTTGGCTTTCCGCAACATACCCGGCGCAAACCTATTCTATGCCAAACTGGCTATAGACTATTTGTTTATGTACGAACTTACAGAGTTCGCAAACCCAGGTTACTTCAAGCGCTTGGAACGCCGCATGAAAAAAGACACTGGGCAGGAGTTTTACTTTCCGCCATCGCAGTATGTACGATAGTGTGAAAATAGGGTATAAATACCTCAAGGAGCAAGGGCATGACGGTTAGCAGCACCACTACAAAAAGTTCGCATTCGGGAAATGGTGTTCTCGACACCTTTGCCTATGCCTTCAAAATCTTTGCAGACGATGACTTGGTTGTTATCATCCGCACCAACTCTACTGGTGCTGAAGCCACTAAGACAAAGACAACGCATTATACGGTTACAGGTGTTGGCAGCGCGTCTGGTGGCAACGTCGTATTTACCAGCGGCAACATTCCGGCGTCAGGCGAAACTGTTGTTATCAAAAGAAATTTAACCCTTACGCAAGCTACCGATTATGTAGCCAATGACCCGTTCCCTGCCGATAGTCACGAAGATGCGCTTGATCGTTTGACCATGATTGCGCAACAGCAACAAGAGGTGTTTGACCGTGCTGTTGTTTTGCCGGAGACAGATACGGCGTCAACAACAATTCCAGACTCTGTAACCCGTGCTAGCAAATATCTGGCTTTCAATTCTAGTGGCGATTTTATAGCGGCGGCAGGAACGGCTGATGTAACGCCCATTAGTTCTGCGATGGAACCAGTAGTAGAAGCATCTACTTTAGCGGCTGGGCGAACCGCATTGTTAAGCGGCACAAACTTGTCAGTGAACACGTCCAACACTATTACCACAACTAACACCAACGGCGACTTAACTTTGACGCCTAACGGCACTGGAACCGTGATTGTCAGCACTGACCTAGATGTCGATAACATTAATATCAATGCCAATACTATCAGCAGCACTAACACCAACGGCGATATAACGCTAGACCCCAACGGCACTGGCAATGTTGCGATCGCAGGACCAATTACTTGTGGTTATATTGCGTCAACCATATCTGACCACACCAACCTTACACTTATATCTACAAACGCAGATGCAGCCGCTGGACCTAGAATGGAGTTTAAAAGAAACTCTGCTAGTCCAGCCGATTCAGATGTTTGTGGCGAAATCTCATTTCAGGCCAAAAATGATGCTGATGAATATGTAGTGATCAATAATATCAAAGCCTCTATTGCCGATGTAACTGACGGCACAGAAGATGGCTTACTTAAAATACGCACAATGCAAAACGGCACGATGGTTGAGTCAATAAGTATGTACGATTACCAAACAGTCTTCAATGGCGATGGTAAAGACATAGACTTCCGTATCGACGGCAGCAATGCAATCGGCACCCACGTTTTCTTTATGCAAGCAAGTGATGGCCATATCGGAATACAAACCGACACGCCGCAGCATCCGTTAGATGTGCGTGCAAGTTTTGACGGTTATATGATGCAGATTTTTAACGATGGCAATCATGTTAACCGCTATGGTTTGAAAATACAATGTGGCGCAGATAGTGGCAACCAAGTATTTGCAGCCTTTGAGGATGGTGACGGCAATTCTCATGGTAGCATACAAGGTTCTAGCGGCACAGTTTCATACAATACATTTACGGCTGGCCACCCCGCTACCTTGCCATCAAGCGATACTGCTGCGGGATATCCCTACGGCACACTGGTTGAAACAGTAGGCATTTCATATGCTACTAATTCAAGTGGTGACGCCCTTCGTAGCGCAATTATTTACAACGTACAGAAATCATCCTCTGCAAATAGTAAGTCTGTCTTGGGGGCTTACGCATCAAAAGACAATGTAAACGACGGTCAGCATATCATTTATGTGCTGGGCGACGGCCACATCCTTTGCAACAACTCCGGTGGTAACATTGCAGTCGGTGACGGTATATGCACATCCGCAACGGCTGGCATTGGCCAAAAGGCAACTGCAAGTCCAAGTATGATCATCGGTATCGCGCAAGAAGCTGTGACCTTCGCCAGCGGCAGCGAAACAAAGTTGGTTGCAGTGCAGTATGGCCTGCAACAATTTACTCCTTGGTCTTAAAATAGCCGGTTAGATAAACTATGACTGTTAGTGCAGGCTCTGCAACGTACAAACTTTACACGGGCGACGGCAGCACGCATGTTTTTGCTTACACGTTTCGTATTTTTAAAGAGACAGAACTACTTGTTTTAATTAGAAATAATACAACCGGCGCTATACATATAGCAACAGACAATGCGCGTAGCGGCAGCTATGATCCTGACACGCATGTCGGTGGCCAAGGTTTGAATACAGCTTATATTCTGTCTGGCGTAGATTCGGCTAGTGGCGGCAATGTAACATTCAAGTACGATACGGGCAGCCCATCAGACGCGCATTATAGTGGCACAGATTACAGGCCGCAATCTGGTGAAAGCGTCATTATTATCAGGTTGCCAACGGTAAGCCAGGAAACAGATTATGTAGTGGGCGGTGCCTTTCCTGCCGAGTCGCATGAAGATGCACTTGATAAGCTGACATTCCATGTGCAACGTTTAGAAGACAAGGTAAACAAAAGCATTCAAAGGTCAGAGGCCGACACTGGCGTTGTTGGTAGCAGCATAGATAAATCTTTATCAGTATTGCCTGACCACGCTACCCTAAAGGGCAAAGTTCTATCCTTTAATTCAAGCACTGGGGCAACAGAGGCAACTATAAGTGCAGCGGATGTCACGTTGCTAACAAGTTCTCAAACATTAACAAACAAAAGTTTATCAGCACCCATTCTTAGCGGCTCTTCCAGTTCGGCTGGATCTATCCTGTTTAAAGAAGACACAGACAACGGCACTAATGCAGTTACATTAATTGGGCCAGCGTCTACAGCAGACATTACAATAACGCTGCCAGCTAACGCAGGCACTATTGCCTTAACGTCTGACATACCTACAAGCGGCATATCTAGTGGCAATATTGCAACATTTACAAGTGGTGTAGTTGACGATGATTTCCTGCGCATAAATGGCACTGCTGTAGAAGGCCGATCAGCGTCTGAGGTTTTATCAGATATTGGCGCACAGGCTAGTTTGACCTTTGGCATTGGTGATGCGAATGCTGTCAAAATTGACAGTGCTTCAGTAGCAGATGATGAGTATGCACGCTTTACATCCAGCGGTTTGGAAAGCCGATCAACATCAGAGGTTCTGTCTGACATTGGCGCTATAAGCACGTCAAGCACTGACACTCTTACAAATAAAACGCTAACCAGTGCAGTGTTGAACGACACTATTTCCGGCACCAGCATCAAAGATGAAGACAACATGGCGTCTGACAGCGCCAGTCATTTGGCCACACAACAGTCCATTAAGGCTTATGTAGATACGCAGGTAGCTACCGTACCAACAGGCGATATAACTGCTGTTACGGCTGGCACAGGGCTGTCTGGCGGCGGTTCTTCTGGTGATGTTACGCTTAATGTTGACACTGGTATATCAAACGGCCAGATAGCGGCCTTTACCAGCGGTGCTGTAGACAACGATTTCCTCAGAATAGATGGCACAGCCATCGAAGGCCGCTCTGCTTCTGAAGTGCTGTCTGACATAGCGGCTATGCCATTGGCTGGTGGCACGTTTACAGGCGATGTTACGCTCTTGTCTACGGATGCGGGTGCTGGCACTAGCCCTATTATTAAGTTGCACCGCCAAAGTGTAAGCCCCGCCGATGGTGACAACATAGGATCAGTTCAATACATTGCTAGAAATGACGCTGACGAGGACATTGTTTATGGGGAGATACGGGGAGATGCCGCAGATGTAAGTGATGGCACAGAAGACGGCAAAATATTTGTGTACATCAAAGATGGCGGGTCAGACCGTTTGGTCACAGAGTTTACATCCTATGGCGTTCAGTTTCACGAAAACGTAAACATTCAAAGTGGTAAAACTTTACGATTTGAAGGTGCAACCGCAGACGATTACGAAATTACTTTGACTGTGGCTGACCCGCAGGATAGCGACAAGACCATCACCCTACCGGATGCTACTGGCACGGTCCTCCTGACTGACGGTAGCGGCGCAAGTCTTACATCACTGAACGCTTCTGAATTAGGCAGCGGCACCGTCCCTAACGCCAGACTGGACGCACAGCTTCAAGATGTAGCTGGCCGCGCTGTGACAGACGGCAACTTTATTGTGGGTGATGGCAGTACCTTTGTTGCAGAGTCCGGTGGTACTGCCA
>MDSZ01250762.1_pt1 | contig 24477 bp, 25 predicted proteins | sample 811201 | NCBI WGS metagenome assembly MDSZ01 (sample SAMN05326647, study PRJNA326480) | marine metagenome | isolation source: seawater | place: Indian Ocean: North | collected 2010
TTCAACGTCATCGTTTGCGTTTATAGTTTTGAGTGTTTTTACTGTGACCTCACTCACACAGCCTTGCACGCATTATCATCCTTACCCTGTCGAAACCTGGTCACCCCCTTAACCTAGTCCTGGAAATTCAAGTTGTCCGCTTTTCTTTCCACCTCTCGTACCATATCCACTTGGAATCTTTTTTTGGAGGGGAATACTGTCATCGTGTTGCATAACTGAAGAAGCTAAGTTATAGTTTTCCCTATCTGAGTTTTGTTGTCTTGTTTTTTCAAACTCTATATAGTCATCATAAGTAATTGACATAATATCTCCGCACAAATTTGAGTTTTCATCGCACAACTCTTCTTTTGTGTAGTCAAAATCTTCCTCTGTTTCTTGCCCAAAGCCAACCTCGGAAATACGTTTTGAAATCATAATCATCAATTCTTCTTTCGATGTAGGTTTCTCAAGCTGGTTTGCAAGACCCCTAAGTTCATCCGGCTGGAGAGCGCCATCTTGGTTGGAGTCTACCTCGTTAATAAAATTTCTCCAGTTTTCCATTATAAGTTTCATTATTTTCTCCCTGTAGATTCAAGATCTTGGGCAAGATTTCTTAATTCTTCTGAATCGAGTGCTCCATCGCCATCACTGTCTATACCCGAATGTGAACGTGATAACATCGCCATAACTGTATCTTTGAACATACCCAAGCGTTGTCCGGGTGTCAGTGCAGTAGATAATTCATTATATTCATCATCTGAAAGGCCGTTAGGTCTGCCGGCAATTGTGTTTCCAACCTTATCCATTAGCGCTTTTAAAGCTTGTTTTTTTGGGTCATACAGACTTAGTTTATTGTCTAATTTGAACAGTTGATCGTAAAAAATTCTAGCATTAAAATCCATTTGTTTATCTCTCACACTAGAATCCATTGTTTCGTTTAAAAAATAACGAGGATCTATTCTTTTTTTGTTTTGTCTATAAAATTTTGGCATTGTTTTTTTCCTTTTCTCTATTTGCAACAGGATTCACATTCGCACGTGCAACATTCACAGCATTTACACCTTTTTTCGTCACTCATAATGATACCTCCATTTAAAATAGTAAACTAACTAGTTTTTGTCAAGCCATTTTTCCCTTGTTCCCATAATATGATCCATAAGGGGGCACACTACACACCAATTCGCGTTCTGGTTTTTTCCCATATGATGTTCGTAATGCCAAGGTACCCACTTTTTAAAAAATTCAACATAAGTGTGTGTCATCCTGTGAAGAAACATATATATTATGCCATAAGTCATTGCAGTAATTGTAAAATGCGGCCAGGCGTAAAGAAGCGGAATATGGAGAAAGACACCTAAAAGAGTTAACCAAGTTTCATTATGAAATAATTTTTTAGAATAATCGGGATCTAAATTTTGATGTTTTCTGGCTATTTTGTGATGTTTCCAGTGAAATTTAAAACGAGACTTACCCCGGGGTTTGTGCAATAAAATATGAACTCCCCAATCTAAAAAATTAGCATACAAAAAACCTAATATTACCCCAAAATACGGCCCTCTACAACTAACTATAATTTAGTTTTATTTTCCTCCGTCAAAAACCTTATTTGTGCGCAATAATGCCAAAGTTTCCTGTGGGTTTTCCACTTGGTACCACTCGAAAGCTAAATTTGATTTTTTTAGCTCGCGAATAATTCCATAGTCGTTTCCGCCAGGATAGCACCTGTCCCCTACAAAAACTACCTTTTTGGCTCCAGCGTTTTCTAGAAAGTGTATTGTTTGTCCCTTATCACAACCTAATTCTATAATATCAATTGATATTGAACCTCCGACAGAAGCTTCGAGGGTCGGATACTTTCTGTTTATAAAATCCGCAATCTTGCTTCTTTCTTTGTGAAATGTGTCCCATTTTAAGTATTCTTCTCTTTGTGTGCTGGTGGCGTTTCTACCTACAATAGAGAAGTTTAACATCCCAGTTCTAAACTCTAAGTGGTTTCCAGTCCTATATGAAAAGGCGCTATTTTGTAAAATTTGAGACAAATCATCATTTAATTCGTCCGGAATAATAAACTGAGACTTTGAAATTACTTTTCCTTTTTCGCCTCTAACTTCATTTCCCATGCAGCAAAACAAATTTTTAAATGTTGCGAGCATCTCTTTAGTTATTTGTTCTGATATTTTATCATAATCAGAACCTGAAGAAATAAACAGCTGCTTATTTTTTGCCCATGCCACAAACTCTTTCGCGAAAGAGTTTTTAACTTTTACTCTCGGTTCGGTTAATGTTCCGTCTACATCAAAAATGTAACAAATTTTATTTGGTTCTACTGTAATCATCTTCTATTCTCACTACGTCTTCAAGTTCTGGTGTGCTAACTTCGTATAATTCTACATCGCCATTAGGTGCACAAAACCTGTGAACTACTCCTGGTTTCACGTGAAAAGATTGTCCTTCTTTAATCTGAAAAATTTCTATATATTTTTCAGGGTCGCCGACCTCAAGATGTAAAGTGCCTTTAGATACTATGACAGTTTCTTCTTTCTTTAAATGAAATTGTCTAGACAATCTATGGCCAGATTTTAAATATAATATTTTTCCTACGAATTTTTCACATTGGGCCCAAATAACTTCGTGTCCCCATGGTTTATGAATTTTTTTTTGATTTACTTTCATTTTGAAATTCCTCTTTTAAATTGTGTTTCTTAATGTAATTAATAATTTCTGCTTTTTTGAGACCTAAAATCAGTGACGCTTCTCTTCGATTTTTTGAAACAGAAAAAGCATACTTTAAAATAGCTTCTCTACATACGTCAGTTGTAAATTTTAAAAGTGGAAAATTATATAATTTTCCACCAAGAGATCTCGATGAAGATAGTAGCTTTAAAGTTATTAATTCTTCAAGTTTTAAAAAGTTAATTTTTTCTAAGAATTCTTTATCTATTTTGCCTTCAGATAAAAGTTTATTTTCTAAATTATAGTCTTTATTTTCAGAAAAGAATTTACTATCTTTTAAAATGTTGTTTTTTTCTACCAAAGCCAACCTTCCCACCCAGAGTATCATGCTTTTTTTTAAAAATCAAATATTTTTTGTTTTTTAATTAAGTTTGTGGTTGCTTGGCTTGCTGATAGGCGTTATTCGTAGGTTCTTTTGGCGGAGTTTTAGAGGACTCATTATCCCACTTGTCAAAATAAAGCTTCATGTTTGCTATTAGGTAATCATAAAACATTTCTTGATCTTCTGGATTGTCAAGTTCTGAAAAATAATCAACCACAGATTTTTCAATGTTCGGATAAACTCTTTCTGCTTTATTCCTACCAGTTGTATCTGCTCCCGCGATTCCTTTTAGTCCGTCATCTTCTTCATCTTCAGGTTCTAGTGAGGTGTCTTTTTCTGAACCATCTGGTGCATCAATAAATTTTTCTGGTTCAACTCCTTTGAGGTCTACGTCCACATCTTCTGAGATCTTTGATGGCTCAAGTGATTCCAGATCATTTAGTTTTACAGGGGCCAAGGTGTCCTGCACCCATTTTACTATATGTGCTCTAAAGGACATTTTTTGATCAGCGTCTGTAGTTAAAGTTTTGTATGTTTTTCTTAAGGTTGCAAGAACGTTCGTATTTTTTAACAAGTCTTTTAAAGTGTTGATTCCAGTACTATCGTGAAGATCAATTTCTGGATCCTCAACTTCGTTTAAAGATTGTTCTACAATCATTCTTCTTAGTTGCATACGAAGCTGGTGTTCTTCAAGAATGTTTGCTACTGTTTCGTAGTGTTGCTTTGACTTTAAATTAAAAAACTCTTTTAAGCTTTTTTTAATTTTTATCCTGAGCATTTGTGTTTTCTTTTCTTGTGTTAACATTTTATCATTCCTCTTATATTTTCTTGTATTAAAACCATTTCCGGCTCCCTCAACGCTCCCGCCAGCTGCCCCTGCCATAGCTGACATCTCTGCGATGTCCTCTTCTGCCAAAAATGCATTTGAAACATTCTTTTTTCTGTTTTTTCGATAGCCGCCGCCATGTTTAGTTAAATCTTTTCTTCCCATATCTAAATAGAAACTATGAGCCTTTGAAAGCCGTTTTCGCATTTTTCGTTGAAATTTACTTTTACTAGGGCCGGCCTTCGGCGCGCGCTGGTGCTTGAATCTCTCAAGAAACATTTCAGCTTCTTTTTTTATAATTTCAGAAAGCTGATCAACCTCTGGTTCTCGCACTTGATCAGATTCGGGATTGATCTCATCAGCTGGGTTTATTCCTATGATACCTAAAACTGCTAAAGCATCCTCCTGACTAGGAACAAAAAATTGAAGCATCTTCAAGCCGAGTGGGTCCTGACTTGCTAAATCCATAGCATACCTCATGTCAGACGCATGAAAAAGATGCTTATCGGCTATTTTACCTTCTAATCTTTCTTCGTCTGTAATCTCATCCGGACTTAATCGTCCTTTTCCCTTATTAAGTCCTTGAGATATGATTGGGTTGTTTTTTAGAAAGCTTAAATATTCCGGATCATGTCGAAAAGGACCTACAGCTTTGGCAACAATTTTTAAATCGGGTCTTGACTGTTTTGCATTATCTATAAGTTTGTCGTTAAACCTTTCAGCGTCTTTATCCTTGGCTCCAACGCCGAGAACAACAGTGGCGTCTTTGGGAGCAATTAAAAAGTTTTCAGGATTAACCGGTTGGGTTACGAATTTTATAGTTGTTGTTATCGGGGAAGCCTCATCTCCAATAACAACTTGGGTTTTATTTTTTATACTTGTTTTATCTAGCATAGCATGCCAGCACTGTACAGCCTGGTCTGCATCGATTGATACGCCGGATATTGGCAGTGTTCTAGTGGAAAATTGCGGTTTAGAGACTATTACATAACATACGTCCACATCTTTGGAAAGTTCAACTAAAGCCTGTAAGTGGCCTCTGTGAGGAGGTTTAAACGAACCTGGAAAGATGGCAATGGTTGAGGGCTTATCTCCCGGGAGAAGTCGATTTTGACCCAATTCTGAGTCATCCTGATCACCTTCTTGGTCAATAGGTCCATACCTTCCGTATTTTCTAATGCCTATAATTTGATTCAACGGGGCAAAAGATCCAGTAAATTTATACGTTACTCCATTAAATGTGAAAACAAAACCTTCAGAAGGGGTGTTTATATTTTTAACATGCTTCAGTTTATCCCATTGTTTCTTTAATCCTAGCTTTGCTTCTTCGTTAGAAGAATTTTCGATGGCCTCTTTGTAATCTGATGCCATTTTCTGCAACTGAAACACTGCGTTTTCATTATCAGAAATAAAAGAAGAATTTAAGCCATCAATCATTGCAACAGAAAAGTCGTGCAAAGACATTTCTAAAGAAGAAGTATAGGAAGAATAATTAAAATTATTAACAAAGTCTGAAACCCTGCTTTTCATATCTTCAGGTAAACCTTTGGTAATATAAGTTAAACTAGGGATATTACCCGTTTCTTCATCTTCTATTTCCATAATTCTCAATAAAATAAGATCTTTAATATCTTCAGGAAGATCTAAGCGATCAATTTGTGGCCCAAGCTGGGACATGACATACTGATTTATAGTATTTCCCGGCTTTATTTTAGAGTCACTCATTAGGTTATCGATTTTAGCTAAAGTTGCACTTAAAACTTCTTTATCTTTAATCGGAGGCAAATTGCGAATAGGGTTTGTTTCAACTGAAAATACAGAAGGGTCTTCTATTTCCTTTCCTTTTAGCAAACTTTCTAGCTTGCTAAAGCTAGACTCATTTTCTGCTTTTACATTGCTTTCGCCTGGGTTGTCTTCTATTGCTTTTGAGTTAGCTTTTCCGGTTGCATCGTCGACATTTGATCTAAACATTTGATGCCCGACCCTATGAAACAAGAGTGTTTTTTTGTCATAAGGTATAACGTTGGTAGTTCCGGTTCTTCTTGGGTCTCCCTCTGGCGCTTTCGGGTTACCTGGGTTCATCACCTCGGTGTTGTAGTATCGCAATTCACCTGTAGATCCGAGAACAGGCAGTTGACCAAGGATTTCTTCAGTCATTTCTTTGGCTTTTTTCGCGGCACCTTTTAAGTTTTTAATAGATGCTCTTTTTTCTTTGTATAGCTTTTTCCACTGGGTATATTTTTTAACGTCCTCTATGGTGTAATCGTATTCTACACCCGGGCCAAAAATTTGCGTTTTTTCAGCTTCATCGAGATTTAACGAAATTATAAGCTTTTCAAATTCTTTTATGGCTTCAACAAAACTGTATCTTATAGCTTGACTTGGGTGATCAGAAAACCATAAATCCATTTTGTCACTGTCAAGGCCACCGGCTGAAATCATGGTTTTGTTTCTTATTCCAACTGCTCTATTAGACTTAACATCAAAGGAGAGATAAATGTTTTGCCCATCAGTCTTTTCGGTTCCTCTGAGCTTTCCAGCGGCAGCGGCCTGCAAGAGCTGTTTTAATTCTCCGAAAGTCATTTCGCCATTATCATAAACATGGTTCATGTGACCCGCGACGGCGCCTTCTAATAAAAGATCATTTTTCATAGCTTCAATCCTAATGGTTGTTTTGTTTATTTAATCCACTTTTTTACAAGACTTTCAAAAAGCCTATTGTTTCTTGGGGTGAATCTTTGTTCATAAAGAGAATTCTCTTGTTCTGGCGTTTGAATCTTGGAACCTTCAGCTACTTTTTTCTTTGGAATAAAATCAGCTTTAGTAACTTTTGGATTTTTATCCCAACCATTCTTTATGCTTCGCTGACCTACATCTGATTCATCCCCTTCAGTTTCTTCTGTTGATTTTTCTTCAGCTTTAGCCTCTTCGAGTTCTTCTTCTTTTACAACACTACCTTCGTCTCCTGCCAAATCATCCAAGACTCCTTTGCCACCTCTGTACATCACTATTTTTTGCACTATAGTATTGATATCATCATCCGCGGTAATCACTGGATCGCCGTCGGGGGTTGTCGTCTTGGTTAATAAATCGTACTTTTCTTGAAATTTTCTAGCAGACTCGGTCCCAAATGTGCCATCTGGCTTAGCGCCAATGGAAACTTGTATATCTGTTATATCAAATTTACCATCATTGTTTCTGTCACCAATGGCGCCCATGGCAATCCGGTTCAGGGAATTCCCAGGTCTAAAATAATTTTTTAGTTCAGTTTTCCAATCTCTTGCACCTTCTGAAATGCCTGAGTCTACCTGTACACTAACATCTTGTTCGTTTATCTGTATCGATATCTTTTTCTCACCATGGTCTCCGCAGCCTCCTTCGGCCATCATATCTTCAGGTTCTGTAGGTGTAGGTGTTGTAGCTACAGTTTCTGGGGGTTCAGTTGGGTACTCCTCTGGCACAACAGACGCATTCTGACTTGAGTCTTGCCCTTCTTCTGGGGCAGTACCCATTTTTTCTAAAAGAATTTTGCTTATTAAATTCTTCAAGCTTTGTTTTGTTATTTTATTGGTCATTTTTTTGTTCTCCTTTAAAAATTTTGACTCTGCAACATTAAATAAAAATTGATCTTTCTCGTCAAGATTATCTGTGAAATCTCTAAAACACATGTTTCCCGCCAGAAATGCTTCTTTTTCCATCCTTCTCAAGTGTTCATCTTCTTGTGCGTACCGGTCACCCATATTGCTGCAAGCCGAAGGCTCAAGGTCGCCTCTGCATTTTTGCGCATGATGCACTAATTCGTGGGAAAAAGATCTTAAAATATCTTTCGGGTGACGACCGCTTATGAAAATTGTAATTGATTCTTCATTAGGGTCATAAAAAGCAGTTTTTCCAAATATCTTTTCTGCATTAGCTGAGTCTTTTTTCAAAAATAATCTAGGAGGCCTAGAAAACCCCATTCTTTCTTTTGCAAAGATCGAAAATTTACCGATTATAGGCTTCAAAGCATCAATCATTGTACGTACAAGCTCCTAAACATAAATAGTTTTAAGATTGTTGTTCACCAATAAAAGTTCTATAGGGGTTGTTAGTGGACTGCAGTCTAATATTTGGCGCGCCATGGAAAGAGAATCTAAAGGGCGCAAACGAACCAGTAATGGCTTGATATTCATTTCTGCCCAAAGAGCCAGAAAAAGTATTTATAGTATAGTCTTCAGATATGTCTGTTGGTGTAATGCTCATATAATATATATATCATATGTGTTCTTTATTATCTGAAAAAAACACTTCAATTTCTTTATCTACTTCTAGTTCTAACTTACTAGATAGCCAAATTTCTATATCATTTCTTGACTTAAATTCATATAGATTTGGTCCTTCGTATAGACACCAAGAGTCGACTGCTTCTAAGATATCCATCTTATTAAAAACAACTTTGTTGGTTCCGTTTATCCTTGCGGCCATTTTTAGCATATCAAAGTCAAGCCAGTTTATTTGCCGAGGTCTTCCAGTCGTTGAACCAAACTCTTGACCTAGTTCTCTTATTTCTTCAAACACTTCATCTGGACCCTCGAAATCTTTTGCGCCAACGTAAGTTTCGTATATTTTTGCAACACCCCACACATCTCTAATGGACTTAGCTGGTACTCCGTTTAATATCGCAGAGCCAACTGTGCAATGAGACGAGGTAACAAAAGGGTAGTCACCCCAATCGACATCAAGTCCAAATCCCTGTGCACCCTCAAATAAAATGCTTATATTTTTGTGTGAATCGTTTTCATGAAGCTCTCTATACAAGTCAATAAGAAATGGTTGTAGTCTTGGATCGTGAACCGCTCTTATGCCTTTTCTTCCATACTTATCTCTGTATGCTGGGCCATTACCTCGTTTTGTTGTTCCTATTTCCTCATCTTTTTTATCTTCAATTCTGTGAAAATCAGTTATAATATGTGCGTTCGTAGCAATAAACACAAGATCTCGGGCAGGAATGCCTTTTTCTTCTAAGGCTTCAATTTCTTGCAAAAAAGTATCAGGGTGAATGACGCACCCTGGGCCAATAATAGATTTTATTCCATAAAAAACACCACAAGGAATGTGGTGTGTTATGAATTTTTCACCTTCATGATATATTGTGTGGCCTGCGTTGCACCCTCCATTATACCGAATAACGTGTGTGTATTCGTTCATTTCACACAATGCGTGAGCAATTTTTCCTTTTCCACAATCTCCATACTGTAAATCAACAACAACGTCCGCAATCATATTGTTCCTTTCTTAAAAACGGTACCTTTATTATACTGTTATTTTCTTTTATTTAAAAGCCTTTTTGCTGCTGACGGGTTCCTCATTACGAGATCAAGATCTGATCGTAAAACTTTTTGTTTTTCTTTGATTTTGTTAACTTGAAAAATCAAAAAACAAAAAAACGATGAACAAGCAGTGCCGATAATTATATCACAAATTATTGAGTTATCCATCTTCTAAGCCCTCCTGGACATCGACATCGACATCCCCATCATCCGCTGTGTTGGTTAAGTGGTCCCATGGCGCTGGAGACTCATCATCCATCAGGCTTTTTAAATCTGAGAGTGGATGACCATCAAATCTTAGATAATCTTCATCGGACCTAGAAGAAAAATAATCTTTCAACTCTATTATAAAATTCTCATTTTTAACATTTAAGTTTAAAGCAGTTAAATGCTTTTTTGCTTTCTTTATTGAATCATGACACTTTAACGGCTCATCTTTACCTTTCTTGTGAACACATTTACCTCTAATTTCATATGGCATTTATTTTTCTCCTTTTAAAAACTGTTTCCATCCTTCTTTGTAATTAACACTTTTTTTAGTTTCCAATTTTAAAGACATCATCTTATCGTAAGACTGAATTCTCAAAGAGGAAAGCTTTTCTAAATATCCAGCATTTCTCAACATCTTAAAAGCAAGATTTTCTGGCGAATATATCCCCTCATCCTCAAGTCCGCTTTTTCTCATTTTTGATATTTTGTTTTTTATCTTTGATGCAAAATCACTAGCTTCTTTGTACTTCTTTTCTTTAAAAGATTTATAAACATGCTCGATTGACTGAGCAATTGCTTCAGCTTTCTTTTCAGTAGTTATTATGTCAATCTCCGGATTTAATTTTACTGGCTCCGCCAACCACTTTTCTAAACTAAGAGACCAGATCCCATTAGCTTCGTGAGGCTCGGTGTAATGCTGAAAATAGAGTTCTACTTCTTTTCCGGCAATATAAATATTATGTTTTTTGTTCCAGTTTATCCTTGTTTGATCTAACATTCTTTTTACTAAATCAAAGTTATCATCGATCTTGTTAAAATCCAGCATAATGTGTAAATCAATATCTGACATTTCATGCCAGTTATATGAAGCAATCGATCCGGTTATAATGACATCCTCAACTTCTTGATTTAAAAAATTTAAAGATTTTATGATTTCGTCAGCAATTAACATTAGTTTTCTATTAACAATTGGAACTAATCTGTTTCCTTGCCAGATCTTTGGAAACAACTTATCTTTAGGTTTTAACAAGCCAGTATTAAATTCTTTGTCCAAAAACAAAGAATCTTTTTTAAAAGAAATATTAATCATTTTGAATCCTTAAAGCTTTTTTAGCTATTTGTTGAAACTTGTCTTTTTTATCTAAATCTGATTCTTCCAAAAACTTATAATCAATGTGTTCATCGCTTAGCTTTACAGGTTGTGAATCATATTTGCACATAAAAAAATGCATATTTTTAATTTGTTCGATATATCTAACATTATCGATTTTGAGAGAAGTTTCTTCTGCTACTTCCCTTTTTAAACCAGACATTAAGGGCTCTCCTTCCTTGACGTGCCCTCCTGGCAAGTCCCATTCTCCCGGGAATTTTTCTAACTTTTCTGACCTTTTGAGAAACAATACTCTATCATTATTGTCTATAATAACTGCTTTTGCCACAACTTTAGTATCATTTTTAATAATGTTAATTTTAATCATTTCACAAATCTCTCAAAATAATTAGTTTCAAGGCTCTATATTGTCCGAAAGTAGTTTTCCGTCATGATATACTTGCATAATAGGCCCATAGCCTTCCTCTTCGATGGAGTCCATGAGTTCGTACGCCTCCATAACCCCGGGCAATTCGACTGTAACAGCTTTGTTATTGTAGGCTTCGATTGATTTTACTAAGACTCCACATTTTTGCAAAATATCAAAATGATGAGCAGCATCCCAAATTACTAAAACAGCCCCTATCGGATGAAACGTCTCGATCCAAACTTCCATAAGATCATCCATAGACACTGAATGAGAAAATTGATAAAAACTTTTCATTTTGAATGCTTATCTGCAACTGTTTGGCTAGCCCATGCGTTTGGCTTTATTTTGCACATAACCCCATAACCCTGCACGTATCCTGTTAACATATCTGAAAGTTTCGACGTTCCATTTTTTGCGTGACTTGGAGAAACATCCAGATGCAACTCTATATCTTTTGGTTTAAAACTGTATTCTTCTATAAGTATTTGGGCAATTTCTACAGACCTTCTAGCTTCTTCAGAAATTCTAGAAACTAAATTTATATACTGTTTTTTGGGAGTGTAGTCTTTAAAGAAAAAATATCTTGTGGGCCCGCCTGATCCGAATAGGCATATTGCTGTGGAAAAACAAATCTTTTTTCTAGAAATAAAAGAATCCGAGCCAATAAAAATTCTAGACCCTTTTAGGGTGTACTCTTTTGTAAGGTTCAACAGGTCATAAAAATCTATGATTTTATCGCCACCGGTTTTCCATTCTTTTTCTATAATGTGTTTCACAATTATATTTTATCATAAATTAAGAAATTTCTCTAGATTGTTTCAATAGAGCCAAAATTTCAGTGCCAACTGAATGATTTTGGCCTGCTAAATCTAAAACATCTCCAAACAATTCCAAATCTTTTACAAGTAATTTAGCTATTTCAATAGCCTTGTTTCGAGATGTATCTCTAACAACTTGCATTTCCAACTCTTTCCATTCTTGCATATACTCTTCAGACACTGATATATCATGTATAGTTTCTGCTTCATATGGGTAATGTGTGTTGTGTGAGCCCCCTCTTGATTCACTCAAAACTTCTTGGACAATTTTTGATAATTCTTTTTTGCTCATTATTTTTGCTTCCTTGACTGTTGGTTTTTCGGTTTTTGACTTTTCTTTAGGTCCTTCTACTCTCTGGCCCACTTTCAATTCCGGATCAATTTTAGCAAAATGCATAAATCTATATATCCGGCCAGTTTTATCTTCTTTAATTTCAATCATTGCACCGGTACTATAACCTTGACCACCGCGCGCAAGCACTTCGCTGTTGAGACCACCAGCGTAAAGAGCACTGTTACCAATCCCTCGGAAAACGCGATAAGTTCGAGACATGTCATCCATCTTTGCGCCACGCTCCTTACGGAGAGAATTGTTAGGTTTCTTGCTGTTGGACAAACTTTCTGCTGCCGTTCTTGCTAGTTTTAGATCGTTAAAATAAACCAATCTTTGCCCCATAGAAGCAGGAAGATCTCCGAACTGTACATAAATATCATCAAATCGTTCTAATAAGGTTGTTTTTAACTCTGGGCTAATCCTCCCTTGAGGTACACCACTGTGGTTAGCTGTAATTTTTATTACATCTCTTGATGATAGTGGCACATAGCGCCTTCCGCCCTTGGCGGTGTATGCGAGTACTACGTACCCTTCTTGTTCAATTTGAGAATTAATTCTTGTCACAGCGTTACTTATTTTGTCAGCTGATCTCTCTTTCCAGTTTTCTATTGTTTTAATTCTTGTAATCACACCAGAAACAGGGGAAAAGACTGCGGTGTGGTTAGCACAATAATAGTCAACGCCGGCGTGACCTTTTTTTGTACCTCTGTTTTGCTTAAAGCTTGCTTTTTGTTTCAAAAAGCTCCACGTCCCAGCGCCAGGACCCAGCATAGCCAGCCAGATATCTTTATTTATAACGTCATTAGGATCGACCTCGTCGCCTGCTCGTTTGATATCAAGGTGCAAGTGGGCCGAGCCACCTGACCCTGGTGCATTTGACATACCAGACCTTCCTGCTAGTCCGAGAAACGTACCGCGGTCATATTTGCCACCTAACAATACACTTGTTCCAAATAAATCTGCCTTATCTCTTTTACCTGCAGTGATTTTATTGTCTAGATCTGCAGCGTAATCTTGAGGAGAGTTTATTTGGTTTGCATCTACCCCATAGCCAGCATCTTTAAGCTTGCTTTTGTTGAATTTTGAAATAGCATCAATTGCCTTTCGTGCCTTGCCCAGGTAGGCATTGGGATCAATTGTTCCACCTCTAGTGAAAACGGTCTCTGTTAGTAAAGCTGTTCTTTGTTCTATTGTCTTCAGATGAGGCTTTGCATCGTAATACTTCTTAAAACTTTCCTTGAGAGTATATATAAAAACATTAGTCATCATAACTAATGCGGCGCGATTATACATTCTTTGATATTCGTCTCTTCCTTGACCTTTCCATATATTGGAATTTTTTAATTGATTTTCTAAAGTCACTGAATGCGCCTCAGTAAATTTTTCTATATACTTTTGGTAAAATTCTTCAAATTCATAAGCTCCCTCTTTAGGGTTTTCTCTTCCGATTAATTCATCTTTTACAACTTCTTTAATAAAACTATCATTTGGGTTCTCTATTCCTGTTTCACTAGTTTTTAGTGATAATATTCTTTCTCCCAAAAGTTGAAATTTGAATGAGTTATCTGCTCGAAGATCTTCGTAAATTTTTTCCCAAAGCCTTACGCCTTGAAGAGAATTCAAAAAGCTTGTAGATTTTCCAGGAAATCGATAAGGTGCACCAGCAAGACGCTTTTTATCAGATTTGCTGGATATATATTTATATCCACTAGCTGCGATAACTGAAGACATAAGAGTTACTAGAGCGGCTCTCCAATGAGGATGTATGCCTTCCCAGCCCTTAGACCTCGCCGCTGCAAGCGCCATGCGCTGCTCAATTGACGCAAGTGGATATGCCACGCCGGTCTGGACTTGGGGTGGCGTCAAATCCCCGAAGATGTGCCTTAGATATTCTCGCAGCTGGTTGTGCACCAACGTGGCGGCCCTTCCTTGTCTTGAATACGCACCAGGGGTAGGAGCTTGTCTTAATAGCCCTTCTCTATCTCCCCTGATAATTGTGTTAAAAATACTTTGGATTCTTTTTTGGTGCCGATTCCAGAATCCAGGCTGTCGATAAGTTTTATTAGTTAGCTGTATAATTTGCTGGAACATATCTGCGCCCGCCTGCGAGGCACTTGTCCCCATCGCCAGCGCGTAGTCGGCCCCCAGTCTTTGCGACATTTGCGCAAATTCATCAACGACCCCGCCGGACAGGTTACCCCTCCGAGCTGCATCTGAAACTTCACCTAGTAAAGCATTAAGTGCCGCCCGCGCCTCGTGAGGTTGTCCTCTAAAAAACAACTCTTCTACTTCACGAAATGCTGTATAAAAATCGTCCTGCAAGCCTCTTGACAGCGTATCGCGTAGTGCTGCAACTGAAGGTACATCGTCGCCAACCGCAGCTGCAGCTCTCGCATCGTCGACTCCTGCTGCAAATGCATTAAATTTTCCGCGGATTCGGTCACGGAGCGCTCTCAACAAAGCTTGGCTTCGCGAAGTGCCTCCGGCCGTATCCGACATCATGTTAGGAGAAAAATAACGCTTTCCATGTAAGGATAGTACACTATTGTAAAGATTGTTCAACTCATCTGCTCGTCCGTTGATATGCGTTAAGAGCGTTTTAACGTGTGCCTCTGGTGATTTGTTACCGAAGCTGCCTGCTCGTCGCGCCGCTTGAATTGCTGGTGCCAGCGCTTCGCGCGCCGCGATAACTTCATCGGGACTACCAAACAGAAGCGCATCATCGTATGTACGCAGAGCTCTGACCAAATCATCGAAAGCTGTGCCTGAAGCGGCACCTGGCATTCTGCCTAATATATCGTCTGTTGTCCTGGTTAGATATCTGCGAGCTTCTAGAAACCACGTTGCAGTAACGTTAGCTTCAGATGTTAAAAATGCTCTTATTACATCTTTACCCATTTCTGTTTTTATGGCAGCTGGAGTACGAGCGATTTTACCCACGAGTCCTGGGCCAAACTTTATCGTACTAGCAACCATTGCAGTAGACGCTATCATTGCGGCCCAGTTACAATTATCTTCAGCTAATTTTGCTTGAGCCATCTCCAAACGCTGATCAGCTGTTAATTCTTTTCCATCTGCACCAAACATTGGTGCGGGACCTAAAGCTTTAAATGCATCTGGTATCAGCACTGCGTTGTCCATTCCAAGTGCTGTTGTGATGATCTCGCCTGCCGCTTTTGAGTACAACTTCAACGTACCATCTCTCCAATCCGGTTTAAGAAAGTTGTACTTTTCATCAAACAAGTGAAGTACAAAAGCTCCAAACATCACAGTTTTCCCGAGAACCCAGCCGCCGCGGCCAAATTTTTTAAGAAGCTCTTTGCCGGTGCTTGTCGTCGCGCCCTCGGGGAACACATCAGTTATTGATATGGCCTCTCGCGCCGCTTGGTACTCAGCAGTTTTAAACAATGTTACATCACTTCTCTGTCTCCAGCGAATAAATCCATCGATTAAAGGAGAGCCAACGAACTTGGTACCTGCATATGCGATCGAACCCGCAGCGTATGTTGCGAGGCCATATGCTATATAATTTCCATAATTTTCTTTTATTTTGTTCCAACAATTAGAGTATCTAGAATCTTTTAACCATTCTTCAAAGCCAACTTCTGCAAGGCCCGCTTTCATTTTTCTATTTAGTCTTTTTTTGAGAACCTTGGCCGCTCCACCTTTTCTGATTTGCTCCTTTTCTTGAGCAGTAAGATCGCGTTTTGCTTCAGTGATTCCCGGACTCAGCTTTGGGTCTGCAATGGCTAATCTTTGGCCTAATTCTTTGTTAAAGTCTATTTTTTGCTGACTTCCGGCCTCCAGTATCTCCGCGTCTAAATAAGGCCTTACAAACTGACCGCCAGGAATTCCTTTCAGGACTAATTCCCAATTATCTACCAGTTTAGCGTTAAGTACCGCCCTCGGGTCCGGTTCCCATAATTTTTCATTATTAGCAACATCTGACCAATCATACGATTTACCATTTATTGTTTTCGGCCATTTTCCTAAACTGTCTCTAAGCGCTTGCGCGCGGGTCATGCGCACGCCGTCCACATTAATTACATCATCAAGCGATATTGCAATTCTTTGATTTTTTGCAACTGGAGGCTTTTTCGGTGCCTTGACTGGTGTCGTCGGCTTCTTTTTCTCAGGTGGTTTCTTGGGCTTTTTCTTTGTTTTTTTCGATTGCGACGGTTTCTTTGTTTTATTCGATGGTAACGGAGGCAAGGCTGGAACTTCATCATCGTACTCCGCGGCACCCGAAGCGGAATCTGAACCGCCAACTCGGCCGGGCTTCTTTTTTCGATTTACCGTTGTGCCTTTTTGGGCGCCTTTCGCGTACGGATCATATGGTTTTTTTTCATTGAGCAAAAAAGAGTCATGCTCTCTTAAAATTTGTTCTAAAACTTCACGTAATTTGTCTTGTTTGTTGCTCACTTATCTTCTCCTTAGTCTTTTAAGTTTTCTTCTATATCTTTGTCATTTTGAAATAATTAAAACTATTTTTAGCTACATAATTGTTTGTTTCTATTACTTTGTTTAAAATAGCTATTTTTATAAGAAACAAAAGTTCAATGGTCTTCGTATTGCCCCTGACCGAATTGTCACCTGCTTGAAATAATCTCTTAACCTCTTTACGATACTTGTCGTAAGATTTTAAATCAGCACCCAAACTAAGTCCTCTAACTCCGCCGGTCGATGGCGTTATCTTGCGAGGATCCAGTATAGCTGTTAACTCTCGGTGTATATAAGTCAGGCCTCTAACGAGTTTTAGCACAGCCACGTCTGAACCAGGTGCAGTTGGTTTTTTCCGCAAATTCTTTGACTCTAATTTTTTGTGCAATCTAAAAGCTTTTTGATGGTCTGTGCCAGCCCCTCGCCACATGTTGGCTTGAACAAGGACATCCATCGGCCTATCCAGGCAATCCTTGATTTCTGGGTTGTCTCTGCTTGCAATGCCCAGTATTGTTTTGGGCATATTTCCTGCAGTCATTGAGTCTGCAAACTTAAAAACAGGTGCGCGCCACTGGCTGCCAGGCGATCGGAATTCATTATAGTTGGTATAAGTCAAAGCATATACTGAAGGCTTTCTGGCCCTTTGTTTCGGATGAAGAAAACCATGGTTTGCTTCTATTACCCATTCTTTGTAAAACCCAGGCGCGCCCGTCGCCGGCCCACCGGCCTTCATCTTGTTGATCCAACGGTCCTGCAAAAAAGAAATCTTGCCTCCGGGTATGTCGACTGCCTCGTCTGCAAAATCCTCTTTAAGTCGAATTCGCATTCCTGCCCTCATCGCACTTGGGCTTAACGTAGACTTTCGGCCTTTGGCCGGCATAAGACTTCTGACATAGCCGGCAAAGTTGTAAGCTGCCATAATCCGTTCTTTCCAGTTGTTGTCGTTATAATTGTAATTCTGTAAAGCGGCTTTTAATATTTTTGCTTCATCCGCGTTAAAAAGCCGGCCAGCGTTGGCATCAATGAAATTGTTCACCTTCATCGCGAAATCTTTGGATTCGCCAATCACAAAAGAAGAATTAGAAATATCAGAAATAATTTTATTTTTCTCTGCTTCTCTCGAAACTTCAGATAATGAAATTAGCTGTACTTTTTTATTTGTTGTTATTTCTTCTTTTTGTATTGGCAGCCTTGTACGGCCTCCACCCTGTTGTGTTGAAGGATTAATACCTGACATGTCACCTCCAGGGGTTTTTGTTTTTTTATCCATTTCTTTGTTTTCTCCATCTTCTCCAAATGGGTGCGCGTAAGGAAGAAGAAGCGAGGTACCAGCAACGCGGATGTTTTTAAATACTTTTTTCGCTTCTTTTCTCATTAAATCAACGCCTGAAATAAAACCTTTAAAGTTTTTGTTATTTAGCACAAACTCTTGAGCACCCATCTTTTGTTGCAGTCTTGCAAGAAAAAACTCGTACATTTTTGCCATTTTCGCACGATCCTTAAAAGCTTTAAAGCTATATTCATTATAGTAATTAGTTAATTCCATATTGTCTTGGAACTCTGCTCTTAAAATTTCAATTATATCTATAAAAACTTTTCTAATCTTGTTTGACTCAGATCTTTCGAAGGCCCAGACTGGTGGGCCATCAAGATTGTTGATGTTCTTTTTTTGGTCTGCAGAAAGTGATTTTATTTTTTTATCTTGTATTGTATTTGCCAGATTCAAAACTTCATCAAATTTAGAGTCAATTTTTGCTACCCAATAATTTCGAATTGGATCAAAATAATAAAATGTAGTCATCGCTGCAAATATACCTACACCTAAAGCAAAGCCTGCAACACCTTTCGGCTTGGCAATTTTTTTACCTCCCAAGGTTTTCCAAGCTTTCTTTACAGCAAATTCGAAAGCTTTAAACTCAGCAGTGCCGGCTAATATCATTGCACCTAACATCGCTCCAAAAAACTTCTCCGGTTTTTCGCCGGGTTTGGTCTTACTTTCTTTTACAAATCTTAAAACTTCTATAAAATCACTTCTTCCGTATGGGTCAATAAGTGCGGACAAAGAAAAAGCTTGAAATACTGCTGGATCGGTAAACTTAGCAGCTGTATTAGCATTATCTTGATTCGATCCCTCAATTCCTTGAATAAACATGTTTCGAATTATTTCAAAAACACCCTCATAAGTCACATCAGCGTTAATAAACTCGTTTCTTCTTCCGGGGTTGCGATAATAATAAGAGTAAACAGGTTTAAACAAAAGGCATATAAAGTTTTTTATGGGCATTTTTTGTTTAGCTGCAAAGTCGCGCAAATCTCTGAGACCGTCGTGGTCAGTTAGCTTTAAAACAAACTTTTTCCTAGTATCAAAGTCATATACCCTACTTAAACTTTTGTTTAAAGTTTTTTGAACAAATTTGTAAAAAATAGGAGTATTTACTAATTTTTCCATCCTATAAAGATTAGATTTTGTAGTTGGGTTTCCTCGAGATAAAAAATTTATAAAGTTTTGTTTATTTGAGACAAATTCTTCAGTCTTTTCAATTGCTTTTAAAAGGTCTGGGTTTAATAGATAACGTTTAGGGCTCCAATTTATTGTTTTTCGTGGATCCCAGTGCTTTTTTCCAGGTTCTTTGGTGCCCATCGCAACTCCTGCCGCTGGGGCTGCACGAGTATAATCAACTCTGTTAAAAAAAGCCAAAAACTGCTTTACTTTGTTTAAATCTTTAACAATGTCGTTTATTTTTACTCTTTTGCCAGAAATGGCAGTAACTTCACCTTTTCTGTCAGCGACATCAACATTCCCAATAGCCTGCAGCATCGGTGAACCGCTATATTTTAATTTTCTTTCTATTTTGTTTCCTAAGTTTTTCCCAGACTGTAAAAGGAACTTTGAAACATCGTACATACCAAGCGTAAAGAAAGAAGCCCAATCTTCTGCTGTCGCATCAGCTATAACATTACCAATGGCACCAAAGTCTCTCAGATTACATTTCGGTTCCCCTTCTCCGCCACATTTTGAGCCAGGAGTCCCTATAAAGGGAGGAACGCCGCCCAATCCAAACTCTTGCAACGTATTTTTGACTAGATTTTCTAAAAAGATTTTATCAGCTAATATTTTTTTGGTATTTTGGGACATTTATCGGCCTCGTTAAGGTATTTTACACTTTATAAATAGTTTATTTAACGCAAAGAAGGGTCTTTTCTAGTGTTTTTTAGTTTTGGGATAAAATCTTTTCTTAATTTTAGCAATCTTTCAAACTTTACCTTCTGTCGAGCGTCGGTATATAACACTTGGGGCTTTTTTACTTTGCCGTTAATCAAAAGGTCATCAAAGTTGTAAAATTTAGTCTTCGGCGAGGCAAAAACAGCAAAAAATGGAAAAATTAACAAAAATATTAGTAATTTTATAAATTTTGCCTTGTTAAACATGTTATTTTTTTCACTTTTACCTCTTAATGCTTAAAAAATAGTCAATTGTGCTAAAAATAAAATCTGTACCGTAGAAGATTCTAGATTTTGGACCTCCATTATCAAACGTCACGATCATAGATGGCACTTTTTTTATTTTCATGGCTTTCATGATATAAAGAACCCAATCTTCATCAACATTGAGAATTAAAACGCGATTACGGTACTTTTTTTTGTTTATTTTTTGCTCTAATATCTTGCAATACGAGCACCAGTTAGCGGAAAAGATAATAAAATCTGGTTTTTCGTCATCTTTTAAGGATTTTGTAACCTCAGGCAAAGAATTCCACCTTTTTAAAGGCCCTTTGTGGGCCTTGTGGACTAGTTTTCCCTCGTAGGTGACAGTCAGGTCTGCATTTCGCTGTTCTATTTGTTCTAGTGTGCCACAAGAAGACAAAAAGAAAGCAAAAAGCAGTAAATATTTCATCGGCCGGGGCTTAGTAACTCATTAGTTACTTCATCCACTATATCAGGTATTTTTTTTAACATGGAAGTTTTTACTTGTTTCGCGATATCTTTAGCAAAATCAGAAAAATGCTCTTTTAACTCTTCTTCTGTCATCAAATCTTTCGCTTCGATCACCTCTGGAAGTTGATTCATAAGCTTGTTTATCTCATTTGCGACCTTATTACCAATCAAATCGTCTTCAAAAACTACCTCCTTATCAACTGGGGAGCCATTTAATAAAAAATAGCTTTCAAAAATGTTGTCAAATTGGTTTTTTTCTTTATTTTCATTCATTTTCTCATTACCTTAAGGCTTGGTCAGATTTCTTCACTAGAGAGCCTTCCCAATTAGGCCCTCTGCGAGAATCTATACCCGGATTTTCTTGAACATCTGGATCCTGGGGCTGTACAGGTCTCAAATTCTTAACAATTTTTTGAGTGACTTTGTGGATTCTGTCGTTTGGGTCTGGACCATCAAGCCCAAGATCTTGACTAACTCTCTCCAGGCCTTCTCCGCGCGATTGAACAACCTGAATAAGGGCCATTTTTACAGCTAAAGCTCCATTTTCATGTTCGACAGGGGCGCCCACTGTTCTTCCTTCAGCATTGAAAAGGGTTACTCGCTTTTTGCCCTCGACGGTTGGTGCCATAACCAGCCTATATTGATTTCCGCTCGACCGGGCCTGCAGTTTTACAGCCTTAGATCGACCCACGCCTTCTAGAAGATTTAGCGTCTCTTTCGACGAAAGAACATTATTTAGTTCTTCGTTTATTATGTCTTGCAAGACTTCAAGTGTAATTTTCATGAAAAATACCTTCCTTTATCAAAGTTATATAATTTAATTAGATATCAAGCTTGGTTATTGCCAGAAGACTTTATTTTCATGTAAAAAAAGATTTTTAATTATAATTTTGACAAATTTCGCTATACAAAAGACCAGCATCAGTATAACAATCACTTTTAGACAAAAGCCAGCAAAATTTTGTTTGATCTCCAGGCACGAGACAATTGTGCTGTCCGTTGATTACAGCACATTCTTTACCGTGCGTAGAACTTGTAGGATTGTGGCACACCCAAAGCAAATTAGTTGATGCGTCAGAGACGCTTAATGGAATATTTTCTGTTTTTTGCGGTTCATAAACCACGTTTTCTTCTCCGCATCCCACAAAAATAAACAATAATAAAATATATTTTTGCATTTTTCTCCTTTTTTGGTTGCAAAATAGCAATAATTATTATTTTATATTATTTTTTTAAAATTGTCAAGAAAATAATTTATTTTTTTCAACAGAGTTGCGAAAAGATAATATTTCTTTATATTTTTTAAGTATTTCTCTCTGAAGGGCAATTATGTTTTTAGTTTTTGGATCTTCCGCCGGCGGCCACGGTTCTCCGTGTCCAGATCTCAGGCCATCTGTCTTGAATGTTTTTCCCGGCGGATTTTTTCGCCGAGATTTTTTTTCTTCGCAGAAACCTAAAAGCAAAGCTTAAAAAAGTTTGCGGAAGCTCAGTATTAATTTAAGTAATTGTTGTTTGCTGATATGCATTAAAATAAGCTCACTTAAAATTTAAAGCCGGTTGATGCTGAAGCGGTATAGCTTGCTTTATCGATTGGTTTTCCTGTACTTGGGTCAAAATTTTGAGAGGCGGTCGCAGAAATTGAAGCAAATGGTAATGATAAAGCTAAATTACCAGATGCAGACTCGATGCCTTTATTCCACCTTATTTGGCCGCCTGCGGTTAATGAACCGATATTAAATATAAGGCCACCTTCAACAGGCTTCTTTCGATTAAACTTGTACAGGTTCTTAAGCTCTTCCGTGGAGATAGTGGCAATTGCCTCGACATTATTTGACAATTTCATTGGCGCTGTTTCTAAAAAATAGTTGCTGGTTTGTATACCTCCTTTTTGAGGATCTCCTACGTCAAATCGAAGGACCATACCTTTTAACTTCCCACGATCAGAAACAAATTTTAAATCTTTCAAAGAAACCTTATCTTTTAAAAAAACTTCTCCAGATTCAAGCTTAAATTTTCCCAACCTTAACTTTTCAGGTGGAATAACTATTTCTGGATTTCGAACTAGCTTTTTGAACCAACCAAGATTGTTGTTTTCGTGAGCTTCAATGGTTTTTTGTTGTAACTTGGGTACCTGTGCCAGAACAATATTTTTAATTACTTGACCAGATAAGCTTTTCTTTAAAGACGTAGGCATCCTGAAACCTGACTCTGCAGCCAATTGAGCTATCGACTTTGATACTATTTTAGTAGCACCTATAGGGTTAACTAAGCCTACGAGAGGCATCTCACTTAAAACTGCTTCCGTTTCTTCCACGATTAAATCATGTAATTTTTTTCTGGCAATTTTCATGGTCTCTCCTTTTTAGACTGTTAAAAAATTAACACATACATTATAAGTATATTGCTTTACTTCGCGGCGGCATCAGCCGCTTTTGCCCGCTTCGCAGCTGCACCAAAAGCATCGTAGAACCTAGCAGCTGCAGCGCAGGTTTTTGGATTGCTTTTTTGAGTACTTCTCTCGATACATAAACGGGTATACCGCATCGAAAGTTTATGAGCGCGCTCATCAGGGTCGGCATTGTATACTTCTGCATACGTGCGCGCTGTATTCATGGCTTTAGTGTACCGATCCAATTCCGCGGCTTTTTTTTCGTCTTCTTGAGCATTAGTTTCACTAAGGAAGGCTTCTATCTCTTCTTCGATTAAATTCTGTAAATTTTTTTTGGTAATTTTCATAAACCAACCTCAAAGTGAGCCATGATTAAATCTAGCTTTCTATGTAATTGTTCAAGGTTAGCGTTTACAGCCTCTGAAGAATTCGCAAAATTTTTGTGCTTGTCTGGTAATGGCACACCCGCGCCGCTCATGCTGCCGACGAGGTCCGCTTTTTGAACTTTGTAATCCTCCTCATTGATGATTAGAATTAGTTCTTCTTTTATGATTTCTAATAATTTTTTTTTGGTGATTTTCATAGGGGGCCCTCTTTTTTAACTGTTAACAAATTAACGCTTATAACATAAGTAGTGTTTAATGGTTATAATCGCGAAATCTGGAAAAATTTCTTAGCCATATTGCGCGTGTATCTGCGCGCCTACATTGACCTACATGTAGTATAAGACTTACATTCGGCGCCATGTGGGGGGAGGGGGGTGGTAGTCCCACCCTATACTACATGTAAGTTCTTTTTTTACATTTTTATACATTTCTGTACATTTGAACACATTTTTATACATTTTTATACATTTGTCTACAATGTGGGCAGGGTAGGGCCAGGTGGTAGAGGTAGGTAGGTGTATGGTTTGTCTTACATGTATCATACTGTCTCACAGTGTGTGGCAACTCTTACAATGTGTGGCAAGTCGTACCATTCCTTACGTGTAGGTAAGGTAGGTAAGTGTAGGTGGATGTGTGCAGAAAAAAAGTGAAAAAAAAAGAAAAAAAAGTAAAAAAAAGAATGACTACATGTCGGTAGGTGTAGGTATAGGTAACCGTTGCACCTACATTTCCCGACATGTGGGCGCCGTAAGTATGCGGAATCATTGAGGTTCTTACGGTCACATTTTTGATTTGGGATTTAAGGGAAAATGATGCTCTAAGTGCTTGAAATCATTACACTTTCATTCGTGCCGCTGGCTTGTCCGGCAAAAAAATGTTATAATATATACATAAGCAAGGGGGAGAAAGTCCCGCGCACCATGACCGCGACCCTCACGGGCGCATTTACTCGCACGCTACCCGTGCATCTAATGAAAGGAGCCATCATGGCTTTACGACGACAGAAGAACAACATTATCAACCTTGCACTCGTTATCGCGAACGCGGATGAGAAGGCTGGTATGACCATTGACCAGACGATCCTGAACGGCAAGTCTGCCGCGGTATCGTTCCGCCTCGTGAACGGTGGACGCAAGTCAGCAGCCGTCAAGCTCGACCGACAGGCTTGTGAAGACCTGCTCGAAGCGGTGACCGAGATCCTAGCATCTGAAGGGGACTTCTAGTCCCCCTCGCCCTTCGGGGTTGCTTACATTTTGTTAATTACTATTGACCGAA
>MDSZ01148495.1_pt1 | contig 24450 bp, 20 predicted proteins | sample 811201 | NCBI WGS metagenome assembly MDSZ01 (sample SAMN05326647, study PRJNA326480) | marine metagenome | isolation source: seawater | place: Indian Ocean: North | collected 2010
TACTATCAAGTAATTTTTTTTAGGTCTGTGCCCATTATCTTGAATATTAAAATGCGTTAATAATTTTTTATTTTTAAAAATGTACTTGAATTCATCTTTATGTATTTTTATAAGTTTGTGACAATTATACTTTTTGCATAATATTTTCGGTTCAATACTAAATATTTTGTTTTCATATTTAAAGTAAACTGGATATTTTACTGGGTATCTTTCAATAATATTTTTCATACTCTATGGCGGAGAGAGAGGGATTCGAACCCTCGAAACGGTTTCCCGTTTACACGCTTTCCAAGCGTGCGCCTTCAACCACTCGGCCACCTCTCCTTTTTCTTTAATTCAAGTTAGAAATAGATCGAGCTAAGTCTCTAATAAATTCCTCATTTTTAGGTAGCTTATTTTTTTTCATCTCTTCTTGAATTTTATTTATATTGTTTTTGATGTACTCAATTTTTTTAAAGAAGCTTTCTTTATCTCTTTTGGATACAAAAATGCCTTTTTTATTCTCAATAATATGTTCAATATCCTCAAAAATGATCACTGGTCTTAGTCTTGCAAGGGACTCTAATACTACCATGGGGTGACCCTCTGTAAATGATGGTAGTACGAATATATTATGATCATCATAAAATTTTATCAAATTTTTTGTATCATCCTCTATCTCGTAAACTTTAACATTTTCTTGTATAATATTTTTTTGATTTTTTTCTTCTCCCACTATAGTTAGGCTAATATCTTTTTTATCTTTTAAAAGATTAACTAATGAAAAAATTCCTTTTTCTTTTTTTACTCTTCCCACATACAAAAGTTTAGTTTCTTTAATGTTAATTGTCTTTATATCTAAAAACCAAGTCGAATTTAACTGAGATGGGTAAATTACTTTACCTTTGTTACCTCTAAGAATATGCTCTCTACAACTTATAAAATTTGATATTTTCGCAGTAATTTCAAACATAAAATGATAAAATATGGGACCTAAAAAACCAAGAATAGACTTATATTCCCCATAACCATCACTCCTTAAGTATACAAATGGTTTATTTCCTAATAATCTTAAAATTACATTAGCAAGAAAAGTATATGGCGTAATTGAGATGATTAAAAATTTATTTTTTTTTAGTTTATTAAAATTGCAAACATTTTTTAAAAAATCCGGTAAAGTTTTAGATATTTTAATATTTTTTATCTTAATTCTATGAGATCTATCTGTTTTAGAATACCTCGCAATAATATGAACATCGTATTCTTGATCTAATCCTTCTGACGTAGATTTCATATCTAAATTATCACAAAAATACTCTCCGTTAATCTTGGAAATTTTCTCATTAGAAATTATGTATAGATTTTTTTTATTTTCCATAAATTGTTAAGTCGATTCCTCTTAAGATATCTATTTTAGGTCTCCAATTTAGAAGTTTCTTTGATAATTTTATGTCCGCCTTGCTTCTTAAAATACTATTCTTATCTAAATCCCTTTTTATAAAATTAATTTTTCCTTTTTTAACTTTTCTTAAGATAATTCTTGATAGACTCCTTATGGAAGTTTCTTTTCCAGTTGAAATATTAAGTATTTTACCAATCAATCTCTTATTTTTGCTGCGAATAATTAAATTTACTGCTTTTGAAATATCATCTATGTGACAAAAATCTCTAGTTTGACTGCCATTAGCTAAATTGATAACATTATTTTTTTTACAATTTGACACTATTTCTGAGATTATATACCTGCCTTGATCTTTTCCATAGACATTAAATAACCTAACTATAACAACAGGAAATTTAAAATTTTTATAAAGATTTAATAAATACATTGTATCAAATAGTTTAGATAATCCATAATTTGTTTTTGGTAAACATTTGTCGCTTTCTTTAAATGGCACTTTAATTTTTCCGTATTCACCGGAGCAGCCGATGTGTATAAATTTTTGTGGTTTAAATTTTAAAAAAAAATTAAATATTTTTTGATTTCTGTTAAAGCTTAAGCAATTTATAATATAATCGTAATTTTTTTTTATCTTTTTAATATTATTCTTCTTTCTTAAATCCAATCTTTTATACTTTACACCACTACATTTTTTTTCTTTTAAAATTTGATTTAATGATATCGAGCTAATTTTGTATTTTTTTTTTAGCGATTTAATTAAATTTCTTCCAATAAATCCAGTACCCCCTAGGACAAGAATGCTTTCCTTGAAAATACTCAATTATTCTCCTTATTTATTTTTAATACTCCGATAAAAGCTTCTTGGGGTATTTCAACTTTCCCAAATTGTTTTGCTCTGGCCTTACCTTTTTTTTGTTTCTCAAGTAATTTTCTTTTTCTATCCATGGCTCCTCCACCATGTATCTTTGTTAAAACATCTTTTTTAAAACCTTTAATTGACTCTCTTGCTATAATTTTGCCACCTATTGCCGCTTGTACAGGTATCATAAAATTGTGCCTTGGAATTAAATCTTTTAATTTTTCACATACTTGACGTCCGGTCTTCTGAGCAAAATCTTTATGTATTATCATTGCTAATGCATCAACAGGCTCTCCATTTACAAGTATTCCAAGCTTCACAAGTGCTCCTTCCTTGTAATCAGAAATTTCATAATCAAAACTTGCATATCCGCTTGAAACCGACTTAAGACGATCGTTAAAATCAAATACGACTTCATTTAAAGGAAGGTCGTAGGACAAAACAGCTCGTTTACCTGAATAACTTAAGTTAGTTTGTATCCCTCTTTTGTCTTGGCAAATTTTTATAATAGATCCTAAATATTCGTCAGGCGTTATGATGGTAGACTTGATCCAAGGCTCTTCAATCTTAGCGATTTGCGAAGGGTCTGGCATGTTAGTAGGATTTTGTAAATTTATGGTTTCTCCGTTATTTTTATATACTTTATAAATTACCCCTGGAGTTGTGGTGATTAAATTTACATCAAATTCTCTCTCCAACCTCTCTGTAATAATTTCCAGGTGGAGCAAACCTAAAAATCCACATCTAAAACCTAAACCAAGTGCACTTGAGGACTCAGGTTCGTAAGAGAAACTTGCGTCATTTAACTTTAGTTTTGCTAAACCATCTTTGAGTTTTTGAAACTCAGAGCTATCAACTGGAAATAGTCCACAGAATACCACGGGCTTACTAGGTTTAAATCCTGGTAAAGGTTTAGTTATAGGATCATTTGCATCACAAATTGTGTCTCCAACTTTTGTTTCGGATAATGATTTTATTCCAGTAATTATAAATCCTATTTCACCTGAGTTAAGCTCCTGAATATCTATTGGTTTAGGTGTAAATACACCAACTTTTTCTATTTCGTAATCTTGATTATTTGACATTAATTTTACTTTCATATTCTTTTTAATTTTACCATCAATTACCCTTACTAAGATTACAACTCCTAGATAACTGTCATACCAACTATCGACCAAAAGACATTTTAGCTTTTCGTTTTTATTTCCTTTTGGAGGTGGCAAATTGTTTATGATTGACTCTAAAATATCATTAACTCCCTCTCCAGTTTTTCCAGAGCATGGAATAGCACCTGATGTGTCGATACCAACTACATCTTCTATCTCTTTTTTTGTTTTATCAATATCTGAGGCTGGTAAATCTATTTTATTTAGAATTGGTATAACCTCATGATCAATTTCTAGAGCTTGATATACATTTGCTAATGTTTGAGCCTCTACACCTTGTGTACTATCTACAATCAACAAAGATCCTTCACAAGCAGATAAAGACCTGCTTACCTCATAACCAAAATCTACATGGCCAGGTGTATCAATTATATTTAGTGTATATGTTTTACCGTCTTTAGACTTGTAATTTAGCTTTACGGTTTGCGCCTTTATCGTTATTCCTCTTTCTCGCTCAATATCCATTGAGTCAAGAACTTGTTGTTTCATTTCCCTCTCAGTCAGACCACCACATTTATGAATTATTCTATCAGCAATAGTTGATTTTCCATGATCAATATGCGCAATTATTGAGAAATTACGTATTCTATCTATATCTGACATTATGACCTAATATTTCCGCCGGTTTTATTTTCAACTTCCTTAATAATCTTTTCACTAATTTGGTTTAGATCATTGTCTGAAAGGGTTTTTTTATCTGACTGTATTGAAACATTAATAGCTATTGATTTTTTATTATCTGGTAAATTTCCCCCTTGAAAAACATCAAAAATGTCTACCGATTTTATATTTTTATCTAAATTTCTGATAATCTTATCTAATTTCCCTACTTGATAATTTTTGTCTAGGACAAAAGCAAAGTCTCTTTCGGAAATTTGAAAATCAGAAAAAACATAATTTTCTTTGGAAATTCTTAACTTTTTCTCTGGTTCTGGAATATTTTTTAAGAATATTTCAAATCCGTAAATATTTTTTTCTTTAAAATCTAGTTTTGAAATTATAGATGGATGGATCTCGCCAAATCGAGCAATAATAGGACCGTTCATTGAATTTAAATTGACAGATCCAGATCTTCCTGGGTGGTAACAATTTTTTGTTTTATCGCTTACAAACATTTCATCTTCCTTTATTCCTATCTCTTTTAAAGTTTTAATTACATCTGTTTTCATATCGAATATGTCTACATTTCTTGTTTTTTCTGACCAACTTTTTTTATTCAATTGCCCGGATTTTACAGCTCCAATCACAATTTGTTGATCTCCAGGTTTTTTTCCATAAAAAATTGGACCAATCTCAAATAAAGCAATATCCTGGAAGCCTCTATCATGATTTTTTTTTAAGTAAAAAAGTAAATTTGAAAAAATCGATCTTCTTAAAACGTTTAGATCCTTCGAAATAGGGTTTAATATAGAAATAAAATTTTTATCATCATTAATTAATTCATCAATTTTTTGATCAGTAAAAGACCATGTCACAGCCTCATGATACCCTTTGTTTGAAACACATCTTTGACTTAAATGAAATAATTTCTGATGGAAGTTTAGTGTTTCTTTAGTTCTCATTTTTTCAGGTTCTATGAAATCAATTTTATCAAATCCTTTGATACGGATTAATTCTTCTACTAAATCTATATCTTGACTTACATCTGGTCTCCAAGTAGGTATCTTAACTTTAAAAATTTTCTTACTAGATTTAGTATTAAATCCGAGATTCCCTAAAATTTTCTTAGTTTCGCTCTCTCGTATAGTTAGGCCTATTACTTTCTTAAATTTCTCAGAATTAAGATTTATAGACTTGTTTTTATAATTTTTTTTTCCAGAAATAGAAAATTTACTTGCCACTCCACCACATATTTTTAAGATTAATTCTGTGGCTAATTTTAACCCATCAATCATGGAATTTGGGTCTATACCTCTCTCAAATCTATACTTTGCATCTGTTTCAATACTTAGAGTTTTTGCGGTTTTTCGAATAGATGCTGGGTTAAAATAAGCTGATTCTAACAAAATATTTTTAGTTTCTAATTCTGTACTCGATCTAGTGCCACCAATTATACCTCCTAGACCCAATACACCGCTTTTGTCTGCGATAACACACATATCTTTTTTTAGAATATATTTTTTATCATCTAAAGCAGAAAATGACTCGCCGTCTTTTGAGTTTCTCACTATAATTTCTTTATTAATTTTGTCTGCATCATAAGCGTGTAAAGGTCTATTTAAATCAAACATAACGTAATTGGTAATATCAACAATAGCTGAAATAGGCTTAAGTCCTAAAGATTGAATTTTATCTTTTAACCATTTAGGGCTTTCTTGATTTTTTACTCCTTTAATAAGACAGCTTGCAAATGCTTGGCAACCTTGGTTTTTTTCTTTAGTTATAGAGACTTTAATACTTTGATTACTTACTTGCTTAAATTTACTTGTCTTCAATTTTATTAATCTGCCTACTCCCGCAGCAGCTAAGTCTCTGGCTATACCTCTCACACCCAAACAATCTGGGCGGTTAGGAGTGATCGAAAGATCTATTGCTTTTTCTCCAGGACTTTTGAAAAAACTTTTCCCTATTTTTACATCCTTATTCTTGAGCTCTATAATACCAGCGTTCTCATTAGATAAATTTAGTTCGCTTTCAGAACAAAGCATACCTTTGGACTCTACGCCTCTAATTTTAGCAACCTTCAACTTCATTTTTGTCTTTGGGATTATTGCACCTGGAGGTGCATAGACAGTTATTAATCCGCTTCTAGCATTCTTGGCCCCACATACAACTTTTACTACTAAAGATCCCCCAATGCTAACATCACAAATTTTGAGTTTATCAGCATTCGGATGATTTTCAGTTTTTAAAATTTTTGCAATTTTGAATTCTGAGATAGCTCCTGAACTATCTTTTATTCCTTCAACCTCAAGCCCAATTTTTGTAAGTTTGTCAATAATATCATCTAAGCTAGCTGAAGTTTTTAAATGATTTTTTAACCAGGAAATTGTCAAAATCATCGGCTTAATCCTCTATAATTTGTAGGAATGTCTAAAGGATCAAAACCAAAATGATTTAACCATCTATAATCTGTTTCAAAGAAAGCTCGCAAATCGTTTATGCCATATTTTAACATTGCAAGACGATCTATCCCCATGCCAAAAGCAAATCCTTGAAATTTACTCGGATCGACATTTGTATTCTTTAAAACATTTGGGTGTACCATACCACAGCCTAGTATCTCTAACCATTTGTCTCCTTCACCTATTACAATTTTGTCGTTTTCAACTTTGTAGCCTATATCAACTTCTGCTGAGGGTTCAGTAAAAGGAAAATGACTAGGCCTGAATCTCATTTTAATTTTTTTTACTTCAAAAAATTCTCTTATAAAATAATTTAAGCATCCCTTAAGATGTCCCATTGTTATGTTCTTATCTATATGAAGACCTTCTAATTGATGAAACATAGGTGCATGAGTCTGATCACTATCACACCTATAAGTTCTGCCTGGGACTATTATTTTGAATGGTGGTTTGCCATTTGACATAGTCCTTATTTGAACAGGTGAAGTGTGTGTTCTTAAAAGGGTTTTTTTATTTTTATCGAGATAAAATGTATCATGCATATCTCTTGCAGGATGATTTTCGGGAGTATTAAGTGCTGTGAAATTATTATATTCAGACTCTACATCTGGTCCTTCAGCAACAGAAAATCCTATTTCTGAAAAGATTGAAGAAATTTCATCAATAACCTGTGAAACTGGATGAATCTTTCCATTATGTGTTATTTTAGTTGGTAGGGTGACATCCACTTTTTCACTTTTCAATTTTTCATTTATAGTCTGATTTTCAAAATCTTTAAATCTTTTTTCTATCTGATGTGTAATTTGATTTTTAATATCGTTTAGACTTTTTGCAAATGTTTTTCTATCCTCTGGATTAAGTGTATTCATCTTTTTAAATTCAGATGAAATTAAACCATTTTTTCCAAAAAATTCTGACTTTAAATTTTGAAGTTCTTCTTTACTTTTGATATTAGAGAATTTTTTTTCAAAACTTTCTACAATAATATTTAAATCACTCATAAATTTTGATTCTTTTTTTACTTACAGGATAAATCAAAGAACTTAATTAGTTAAGAGAGGATTGAACTTTTTTAACAATTGATTTAAAGGCTTCTGGGTTATTATATGCTAATTCAGCTAATACCTTTCTATCTAATTTAATTTTTGACTTAGATAAGGCATTAATGAATTTGGAATAAGTTAGGCCCTCAGATCTAACTCCAGCATTTATTCTCTGTATCCATAACGATCTAAATTCTCTTTTTTTTGCCCTTCGATCCCTGTATGCATATTGCATAGCTTTTTCCATTGCTTGACGAGCTACCCTGATAGTATTTTTTCTTCTTCCAAACTGGCCTTTTACAGCTTTGAAAACTTTCTTATGTTTAGCTTTACTTATGACCCCGCGTTTAGTCCTAGCCATTCTATCCTCTTAAATTGTAGGGCATGTATGATTTAACAATTTTTGAGTCCTGCTTGCTCATAATTGTTGTGCCTCTTTGTTTTCTTATCTGTGAATTTGTTCTCTTAATCATGCCATGTCTCTTATTCGCTTGGGGCATCTTTACTTTTCCTGAAGCGGTAAGCTTAAATCTTTTTTTTGCTGAACTTTTTGTTTTTAATTTTGGCATAAATTTAACGGTTTTATATAGACTTAAATTAATTTTGACAAGGTGATAATAACTTATATTAATTGGGCTGAATGATCATAATCATTTGTCGCCCCTCGAATTTAGGCTGTGTCTCTACTTTTCCAATTTCTTTTAAATCTTCTATAATTCTATTCATTAAATTTTTACCTAGTTCAACATGCTGCATTTCTCGTCCTTTAAACTTTACAGTAAATTTTACTTTATCACCCTTAGTTATAAATTTTTTTGCATTTTTAATTTTAAAATTGTAATCGTGTATTTCTGTTCCAGGTCTTAATTTAATTTCTTTCAAGGAGACAATTTTTTGCTTTTTTTTGGCTAGATTAGCTTTTTTTTGTTGATCGTATTTAAACTTGCCCATATCCATTATTTTACAAACTGGCGGGTTTGCATTTGGAGATATCTCTATTAAATCTAAGCCCTCGTTTTTTGCTAGTTCAATTGCTTTATTAATTGGAAAAACACCTAGGTTATTTCCTTCGCTACCAATTACTTGAACGTCTAATGCTCTTATTCTTTCGTTGGCCTTTGGTCCTTGAGGTTTAGATCTCTTTTGAAAATAATTTTGTTTTAAATTTGACACTTAATTTAACGGAAGCTTATTTGATTTAATCATATTTTCTAAAAATTTTTTAAACTTAATTGTTTCTTGTTTTTCTGATCCTAGGCGTCTTACTGTGACGCTATCATTAGATTGTTCTTTCTTACCACAAACCAAGATTACTGGAACTTTTGCCAAAGAGTGCTCTCTTATTTTATAATTTATTTTCTGATTTTTTAAATCCACTTCACATTTTATACCCTCTTTAAATAGATCTTCAAATACCTTTTTTGCATATGAATTGTTTTCCTCAGAAATTGGAAGTACTATTACTTGTGTTGGGGACAACCATAACGGTAACTTTCCAGCATAATGTTCAATTAATATACCTATAAATCTCTCCAAAGATCCGAATAGAGCTCTGTGGAGCATTACTGGAACTTTTTTTCCGCCACCTTTGTCTACATAATTTGCACCGAGTCTTCCTGGCAGATTTAAATCAACTTGCAAAGTTCCACATTGCCAGTCTCTACCTATAGCGTCTCTTAAAACAAATTCAATTTTTGGACCATAAAAAGCTCCTTCTCCTTTATTTATAGTATAATCTAATTTTGATTTTTTGATCGCAGATAAAAGCGCAGCTTCAGATTTATCCCAAACTTTGTCATCTCCTACTCTTTTTGCAGGCCTATCAGAATATTTAAGTATAATATTCTCAAACCCTAAGCTTTTATAAATTTCTATTATAAGATTTGTTACCAATAGACATTCGTTGGTAATTTGCTCCTCTGTGCAAAAAATATGAGCATCATCTTGTGTAAACGCTCTTACTCTTAATAAGCCGTGCAGGGCACCTGAAGGTTCATATCTATGCACTTTTCCAAACTCTGATAGTTTCAGAGGTAAATCTCTATAGCTCTTCAGACCTTGATTAAAAATTTGTACGCACCCAGGACAATTCATTGGTTTGACTGCAAAGGTTTTGTTGTCCGGGGTATCTGAAGTAAACATATGCTCACCAAATTTATCCCAGTGACCAGATTTTTCCCATAAAGACTTATCTAATAGCTCTGGTGTATTTATCTCTTTATAACCAGCCAATCTTTGTTTTATTCTCATAAATTCTATTAGTCTCTGAAATAAAATCCATCCCTTTTCATGCCAAAAGACCGACCCCGGACTTTCTTCTCTGAAGTGAAACAAATCCATTTCTTTACCAAGCTTTCTATGATCTCTTTTTTCGGCCTCTTCTAACCTTTTTAAGTATTCTTCTAACTCTTTTTTTGAGGACCAACATGTTCCGTAAATTCTTTGAAGCATCTCATTGTTGGAGTCTCCTCGCCAGTAGGCACCCGCTACTTTAGTAAGTTTAAAAGCTTTACCAATTTTTCCAGAGGAAGCAAGGTGAGGTCCTCTACACAAATCATACCAAGTATCTCCGTGGTGATAAATAGATAGCTCTTCATCGCTTGGAATACTCTCAATTATTTCAGCTTTGTAATTTTCTCCAATTTTTTTGAAATGTTTTATTGCCTCTTCTCTTTTCCAAACTTCTCTTTTAGTTTTTACATTTCTATCAACTATTTCAGACATTTTTTTTTCAATCTTTTTTAAATCTTCACTAGTAAAAGGTTTTTTTCTTGAAAAATCGTAAAAAAAACCATTTTCTATTACCGGTCCAATTGTAACTTGGGTATCTGTAAAAAGTTCCTGAACGGCCATAGCCATTATATGAGCTGCGTCATGTCGAATAACCTCGATGCCCTCTTTATCTTTAGATGTGATAAATTTTACCTTACTACTTTTTTTTATTTTATAACTAAGATCTTTAAGTACACCATCAACCTCCATCACAAGAGCTTCTTTTTCAATTGATTTGCTAATTTTTTTTGACAATTCAAAACCATCAATTGAAATATCAAAGGAGATTTTTTTTCCGTTTAATAATTGTATTTCAGGCATTCAAATATTTAACAATTTTTTATACTCTATGAAAGTTGTTCTACACATTTTTTCAACATCAAATTTTTTCGACACGTTTTTTCTACCCTCGTTTCCAATAGAATTCAATGTATCTTTATCTAGCTCCATAACTTCATTAATAGCTTTGGCTAACTCTCGCGGATCATCAAATTTATATAAAAACCCAGTTTTTTTATCCAATATCGTTTCAGTGGATCCTCCTATATTGCTTGCTACTATTGGTTTTTGCATTGCTTGGGCCTCTACCGCTATTCTACCAAATGCCTCCGGTCTTGTTGACGAAGAAACAATAAGATCAGAGATGACATAAGCAACTGGCATATTATTACAATGGTTTACGAATTTTATCTTTTTGTTTAAATTATATCTATCGACTAAACTCTTAAGTTTTTTTGAGTAAACATTTCTACCTTGATCAGAGCCCAAAATTATTGCTTGAAAATCACTTTTGTTAAAATCTTCTATTAAAATATTTAGAGCTTCTATGAAAATATCCTGTCCTTTCCACTGGGATAGTCTTCCAGGAAGTAAAATTTTAAAACTATTATCGTTGATGCCCCATGCTACTTTAATTTTTTCAATGTTTTTAATAGAAATATTTTTTTTATTAAAATATTCAAGATTAATTCCTCTAAATATCACCATTAATTTATTTTTGACATTTAAATAATTTTCGTAATTTTTATTTATATGATTAAAAATAAAATTCGAACCTGCAATTATCAACTTTGATTTAAGCATGACACTATTATAATATTTTTTTATAGCATTGCTGATTAAATATGTTCCATGAAAAGTTGTTACAAATTTTCGTCTTGTTATCAAACAAGCCCAATAACAAGACCATGCTGGAGCTCGACTTCTAGCATGGACAACATCTACATTATAAATAATTTGTAAAAAGATTAAAACTAAAGTGTTTAAAAAAATTAATATTGGGTTTTTGGAGTGAACAGGTAATCTAATAATTTTTACTTTATCTTTTTTAACATATTTTAACAGTTCACCACCGCTAGTCACAATTATTGACTTACAATTTTGCTCATACAAATAATGAGCTAAATCATAACAACCTGTCTCTGCGCCCCCATATCCTAATCTAGGTATGACTTGTAAAACTTTGATTTTTGACGACATAAGTATAATGTTACATTATCAGACAACTAGGAGAGTAAGTAGATGAAAAAATATAATTACCTTAGATTATCCAAAACAAAAAAACTTAGAATTTCTCATAATTTAAGCAAAAATAAAGTATATGTAATTTTTTTACCAGGATTCATGTCTGACATAGATGGTAAAAAACCTCTTTCGTTTAAAAATTATGCAATAAAAAATAAGCTAGGTTTTTTGGCAGTAGAATACTCAGGTCACGGTAAGTCATCTGGAATTTTTACTAAAGGAAATATAAGTGAGTGGTCAAATGATGTAAAAAAATCAATTGAAAAAATAGTAAAGAAAAAAAATTTTATTTTAATCGGTTCAAGTATGGGAGCCTGGATTGCTTTAAATCAGTTTAGATATTTTAAAAAACAAATCATTGGTTTTATTGGAATAGGTTCTGCTCCAGAATTTTTGGATAGATTGATGTGGAAAAAATTTCCAAAAAAAATTAAAAAAGAGATTATTGAGAAAGGAGTAAGTATTATAAAACATGGAGACTCGAAATTTAAGAAAAAACAATATGAATATCCCATAACACATCAGCTGATTAAAGACGGAAGAAAAAATAAAGTATTTACAAAAAAAATCAAGATTAAGATAAAGGTAACTATGTTCCATGGGCAAAATGATGAGGTTGTTCCAGTTTCTTTTTCTAGAAAGGTTTTATCAATTTTTCCAAAAGCAAAAAAAAAATTGCTTGTAATTAGAAAAGGTGATCACAGTTTATCTCAAAAGAAAAATTTAAAAAAGATGATTAAAGAGTTAAAGTTAATTGTTTCTGAGATTTAATAATCCCTTTTTATATGTGGGATATTTTAAGTTAACTTTTAAAATGCTTTTAATTTTTGAATTTTTTACTTTTTTACTATCTTTGTAAAAGTTTTTAATCATTTTACCCCTTAATCTTTTGACATCTATTTCTTTTAGATTTCTGATTTTGAGAATTTTTGCAGCATATTTATTAATAGTCTCATTGGACGCAGGCATGTCATCAGCTACATTGAATATTTCAGAGTTGATATTTTTGTTTATGAATACTTTATAAATTACTTGTGCAATATCTTCTACATGAACTCTGGAAAAATAATGGTTTTTTTTTCTAACATATATTTTGGAACCTTGCTTAAGTCTTTTTATTGCATTAAATTCTTTTGAATAAATACCAGCTATTCTTAAAATATTAAAGTTTAATTTATTTTTTTTACAAAACCTGCTCCATTGGCTTTCAGCCTTTAATCTGTTGATACCTTGTTTGCTAGTAGGTTTACATTTTGATTTTTCATTAACCCATTTACCATTGTGATTTCCATAAACATTTGTGGCAGATAAATAAATAATTTTTTTTATAGATTTATTATTAAGATCGTTTGCAAAATATTTTAGAACTAAATCACCTCTATGGTTTGGGGGTACTGAAATTAAAACATATTTTACAGATGATAATATTTTGGATATTCTTTTGTCATATTTATTTCCATTAAATTTTAAAGACATGTATTTTTTGCCTTTAAAATTTTTATATTTTGTTGATGAAGTAGAAGTTACATTAAATGAAAATTTATTTTTTTTTTTTTGTAAGTAATCTAAAAAATATCTTCCTACTTGACCAAAACCAAAAAAAAAAAATTTATTATGCATTAAGCGGTTTTTGACTTAATATTTTTATTGTTAAAAGGACTTTCAAGTTTGTCTAGCATTTCCTCTGGACAAATTTGTTTAAAATTTTTTAATTCCCTCTCAAAGTTGTCTAAAATTAATCGAGCTATTTTGGAATTAGTTTCATTATAGAATTCAATTAATATATTTTTTAATTTATCTTTCCAATAATCTGTCTCTGGTTTTTGCCAAACAATACTTTGTGGGTTAGCATAGTTTTCAAAAGTATTTTTTGGATCATAGATATATGCCATCCCACCTGTCATGCCAGCGCCGAAATTATCTCCTACTTTTCCTAGAACAATTACTGTTCCGCCAGTCATGTATTCACATCCATTCGAACCACAACCTTCAACCACAGCCACACCTCCTGAATTTCGAACAGCAAACCTCTCTCCAGCTTTACCAGAGGCAAACAATTTTCCAGAAGTTGCTCCATAAAAAACTGTGTTGCCGATAATCACATTTTCATTTGATTTTAATTTTGAAGTATTATTTGTTTTAACTATAATTTTTCCACCAGATAATCCTTTTCCAACATAATCGTTGGCGTCGCCTTCCACAATTATCTTAATACCTTTACCTAAAAAAGCTCCTAATGATTGACCTGCTGAACCTGTTAATTTCAAAATAATTTTATCCTCTTTTAATTTATTATAACCGTATTTTTCGTAAACATAATGAGATAATCTCGTTCCAATTGCTCTCTGAGTATTTTTTATATTGTCTTTAAAAGTTATGTTATTATCTCCATCAAATTTGTTTTTTATCTCTTTCCATATTTTTTCATCAATAGTGTCTGGAACTTTATTAATAATTTTATCTTTACAAAATCTTGGGTTTTCACCTGGATCTGTTTGAACTAAAAGCGGGTTAAGATCCAAGTCATCTAGATTTGGAGATCCCCGGCTTACCTGTGTTAAAAGATCGGTTCTACCGATAACATCTTCTAAATTTTTAAAGCCAAGTTCAGCTAAAATTTCCCTTACCTCTTCAGCTACAAATTTAAAAAAATTAACTACTTTTTCTGGTGTTCCACCAAATTTTTTTCTCAGCTCAGTGTCCTGTGTACAAACTCCTACGGGACAAGTGTTAGAGTGACATTGACGAACCATTATACATCCCATCGCAATTAATGATGACGTCCCCATTCCAAATTCTTCAGCGCCCATCATAGCTGCCATAACTATATCTCTTCCAGTTTTTAAACCACCATCGGTTCGTAAAGTCACTTTATGTCTTAGATTATTTAATGTTAAAATCTGATGTGCTTCGGTTAGTCCCATTTCCCACGGTATGCCAGCGTATTTAACACTAGTCTGTGGACTAGCACCTGTGCCTCCGGAATGACCAGAAATTAAAATTACATCTGCTTTAGCCTTTGCTACTCCAGCTGCTATTGTTCCAATGCCTGTTGACGCAACTAATTTTACTCCAATTCTTGCCCTAGGATTTATTTGCTTTAAGTCATAAATTAGTTGAGCCAAGTCTTCAATTGAATATATATCATGATGAGGTGGTGGAGATATAAGTGTAACTCCAGGAGTTGAGTGTCTTAACCTAGCTATATCTTTTGTAACTTTAAAACCTGGTAATTGTCCACCCTCACCAGGTTTTGCACCTTGGGCTATTTTAATTTCAATTTCATTGCAATTATTTAGATAATCTATTGTTACTCCAAATCGCGCTGAAGCAACTTGTTTTACCCTTGAGTTAGCCGTATCTCCATTTTCTAAAATTTTAAACCTTCTAGAGTCCTCTCCACCTTCACCGCTACAAGAGGCTCCTTTAATACGATTCATCCCGATTGCTAAAGTTTCGTGTGCTTCTTCAGACAATGCTCCGTGAGACATGCTTCCACTTCCAAATCTTTTTGTAAGACTTTCTACAGGTTCAACATGAGATATGTCTATAGGAGTTTTTTCCTTTTTGAAATCTAGCAAATCTCTTAAACTTATTGGGGGTAAACCATGTATGCCTTTTGAATAAGACTTGTAATTTTCGTAAGAACCTGTGCCAACAGCATGTTGCAATGTATGTATCAACTTGCCCTGAAATTGATGGTTTTCTCCTGTTTTTCTGTATTTATAGATACCTCCAATAGGAAGAACATAAACATCTTTCTTAAAAGCGTCTTGGTGAAGAGATTTAATTTTTTCTTCAAGTCCTTTAATACCTATCCCAGAAATTCTTGAGGTCATTCCTGGGAAATAATCTGAAACTAGTGCTCTGCTTAAACCTACTGTTTCAAAATTAGATCCTCCACGATAAGAACTGATTACTGAGATACCCATTTTTGACATAATTTTCAACAGACCATTTTCAATTGATTTTTTATATCTCTCAACACAAGTTTGAAAATCTAATTTTCCAAATAGTTTTTTTTCAAATCGTTGAAAAATGCTATCAATCGTTAGATATGGATTAACTGTGGTAGCTCCTACGCCAATTAAGACTGCAAAAGAATGTGTATCTAAAGTTTCAGCAGTTTCGATATTTATAGAACAATAACCCCTCAAACCTTTTTTAACAAGATGTGAATTAATTGCACCTACTGCAAGTATCATTGGAATAATTGCCTTATTTTCATTAATAGATTTATCACTTAAAATTAATTTTGTACTTCCTTCGCGCACTGCAATTTCTGCTTCATTCATAAGTTCGTCTAGTCTTGACTTTAAAGTTTTTGAAATATCAAAGGTGCAATCAATTAATTTAATCTTATTTGAAAAAAGACTTTTAAACTTCCTAAATTGAGAGTTTGTTAGAATTGGACTGTCTAAGACGAAAATATTTTCTTCAGTCAAATTACTAAAATCAAGGATGTTTCCTAAGTTTCCAAACCTTGTTTTTAAACTCATAACTTTATTTTCTCTTAACGAGTCAATTGGAGGATTTGTTACTTGGCTAAAATTTTGCCTAAAATAATGTGATAATGGTCTGAAATGGCTTGACAAAACTGCTACTGGAGTATCGTCTCCCATTGAACCAGTAGCCTCTTTGCCTTCCTCTACCATCGGATGAAGTATCATCTCTAAATCTTCAATACTATATCCAGATATATATTGTCTTCTTCTTAAGTCATTACCTTTAAAATTTATAATTTCTTTTCCAGTTTTTAATTTTTTATCAAGATCGATTATTTGTTTGTTATAATCCTTATAATCTTTTGAAAGATAATCTTTAATTTCTTTATCTAAAAAAAGCTTGCCTTTTTTTAACTCAATTGCAATTATTTCTCCTGGACCCAATCTTCCTTTTTTAATAATTTTTTCCTCTGGTATATTAATCATACCAGTTTCTGACCCTGCGTATATTAAGTTATCTGATGTGATTGAATATCTAAGAGGTCTCAATCCATTTCTATCTACCGAAGCTATAACCCATTTTGCGTCAGTAGCACATATTGCAGCAGGCCCGTCCCAAGGTTCTATAGTGCTGTTTAAAAAATTAAATAATTCTTGGTGGTTTTTGGGAACTGTTTTACTTCTTTTAGACCATGCGTCTGGGATCATCATAAGTTTGATTAACGGTGCCAGTTTTCCAGAGTGAGTTAATAGTTCAAATACATTATCTAATGAGGCGGAGTCTGAGTTTCCCGGTATTATAACTGGTTTTAAATTATTGACGTCATCAAAAAGTTCACTAGACATGTCTTGTTCATGAATTTTCATCCAATTTACATTGCCCTTTAAAGTATTTATTTCCCCATTATGTGCTAAAGTTCTTAATGGTTGCGCAAGATCCCAGCTCGGAAAAGTGTTGGTTGAATATCTTTGATGGAAAATAGCGAATCTTGAGGTAAACTTTTCATTTTTCAAGTCTAAATAAAAATCTGATAGAGATTCAGCTAAAAACATACCCTTATATACAATTGACCTTGAGCTCATAGAGCAAATATAGAAATCTTTTAGCTGTTCATCTCTCGCTGCTTTTTCAATTCTTTTTCTAATCTCATACAAATTTCTTTCAAGAGTATCCGTCTCAATTTCTTTATTTTTCCTAAAAAGAACTTGGGCGATTTCAGGTCTTCCATTCTCCGCTGTTGGGCCTAAAACTTTTGGATTAACTGGAACTTGCCGCCAGCCGTAGATATAGAAATCATTAGCTAATAAAATATTTTCAACGATTGTCCTACATTTTTCTTGATGATCGTAATTATTTCTAGGCATAAAGATCATACCAACGCATATTCTCTTACTCTCGTCATGTTTATGACCAGTAGAGATTATTTTCTCATTAAAAAAATCTGGAGAAATCTCAAGTTTAATACCTGCTCCATCACCAGATTTACCATCTGCATCGACTGCGCCTCTATGCCAAACTGCCTTAAGAGCCTCGATGCCATATTCAACTATCTTTCTGGATTTTTCTCCATTTGTTGACGCTATAAGACCCACCCCACATGCATCGTGTTCAAAACTTCTATCATAGCTGTAATTATCTTCTAATATTTTTTTATTTTTTAAATATTTATTGTTCATGCAGCTTTTTCACTCTTAACTTTTTTTGATTTATTTTTCAGATATTTTTCAATTTGAATTGCAGCATCTCTACCATCTTTTATAGCCCAAACTACTAAAGAAGCTCCTCTCACTATATCGCCAGCTGCAAATATGCCGTCAATGTTTGTTTGCATTGTATCTATATCGATTTTTATTGTACCCCATCTAGAAACAGACAACTCTTCTGCATTAAATAATTTTGGAATATTCTCAGGATCAAAGCCTAGAGACTTTATAACCATATCTGCCTTTAATTTGAATTCTAAACCATCCTGAATAATTGGTTTTCTTCTTCCAGAGGGATCTGGTTCACCCAATTTAATTTTATTAACTTTAATTTCCTTTATACTTTGTTCTCCGATAAATTCCTTTGGACTAGACAACCATAAAAATTCTACTCCTTCTTCTATAGCATTTTCTACCTCTCTAGCCGAACCTGGCATGTTATCTCTATCTCTTCTATACAAACACTTAACAGATTTTGCTTTTTGTCGTGTTGCAGTTCTTACACAATCCATTGCTGTATCTCCCCCGCCTATTACAACAACATCTTTGTTTTGTGCATTTAGTAGTCCATTGTCAAAATTTTCGACCTTATCACCTAATCCCTTTTTATTTGAGGCTGTTAAAAAATCCATAGCAGGAAAAATATTTTTAAGGTCTGATCCAGGAATTTCAATATTTCTAGCTTTATAAACTCCAGTTGCTATTAGCACAGCATCATATTTTTCTTTAAGTTTATGTAAACTAGTGTCTTTTCCTACTTCAAAATTTTGGACGAATTTAATACCGCTATCTGCTAAAAGTTTTGTTCTTCTTTGAACAATATCTTTTTCAAGTTTAAAGTTTGGTATACCATAAATTAATAATCCTCCGGGTCTATCATATCTGTCAAAAATGGTTACTTGATAACCTATTTTACGTAATTCCTCAGCACAAGCTAATCCCGCAGGACCTGAACCTATGATTGCTATTTTCTCCTTTAGCTCTTTTTTTACTTTGACCGGTTTAACCCATCCATTTTTCCACGCATTATCTGTAATATATTTTTCAACTGAACCAATTGTAACCGTTCCATGACCAGACTGCTCAATTACGCAATTTCCCTCGCAAAGTCTATCTTGCGGACAAATCCTTCCACAAACTTCGGGCATGTTATTTGTGCTTTGTGATATTTCGTAAGCTTCTTTTAATCTTCCCTCTGCAGTTAACTTAAGCCAGTCAGGGATATTGTTCTGCAGTGGACAATGAACTTGGCAAAAAGGAACTCCGCATTGTGAGCACCTGCTTGATTGCTCTTTAGCTTTATTAGAAATATAATCATCGTATATTTCATTAAAATCTTTTTTTCTTTTAACTGTATCTCTCTTTTTTGGTGTTTCCTGATTTAAAGAGATAAACTTTAACATTTTGTTCATAACTGACGATAAATAATATAAAAAAAAGGGATTTTAAACCAAAAATAGGTAATAATTACTTACTTAATTGTGTAAAAACCAAGCAAATTGTGAATTATCTAATGCATATCTAATATGCAAATATATTATACCTTTGGAATTACATCAAATCTTTAATAAACATTAAGTATGTTTGAGATATTTATCCTATCTTTAATTCAAGGAGTTACTGAATTTTTACCCATAAGTTCTTCTTCACATTTAATAATAGCAAATAAATTTTTAAACTTATCACAAAAAAATCTATTAACCGACATAAGTTTGCATATAGGATCATTTTTAGCAGTCTTAACATTTTTTAGACAAGAGATATTTAATTTTTTACAATATAAAAAACTTTTTTATTTGATTTTTTTGTCTTCCCTGCCTGTGATGATTTTTGGATTTTTATTTATTAAATTTGATTTAGTTGATATTTTTAGAAATCTTAAAACTATAGGTTGGACTACTTTTGGATTTGGAATATTTTTATATTTAAGTGATAAATTTAAAATGGAGAAAAAAATTGAAACCGATTTTAATTTTGGGTCTGCTATGTTCATAGGTATTGTTCATTGTTTGTCAATTATACCAGGGGTAAGTAGATCTGGTATTGCAATTACAGCTGCTAGATTCTTAAATTTTGATAGGCACGAGTCTGCAAAAATATCCTTCTTACTTTCAATACCAACTCTTTTTGCTGTAAGTTGTTATGGTTTTTTTAATCTTTATCAAAGTAAAGTTTATGAGGTAACAAGTTTAAATTTACTTTCAATTATTGGTTCATTTATAATTTCGTACTTGACTATAAAATATTTTTTAAAATTCATTAAAAAGTTCAGCCTTCTTGTCTTTGTTATTTATAGGTTAATTATTGGAATAATTTTATTGTTGTATGCTTATCTATAAAATAAATGTTAATGTAAGCAATATTATGATAATAATTAAAAAAAATAGATAAACAGAATTTTTTAAAGAAATCTTCATTTTTTCTTTTTTAACAAAATTTTTTCTATAAAACAATAAATTAAAGTAAAAAGATATTTTGCTCTCAATTCTTTAATATTAAATTTTGCTTCGCCTTTAGATCTATTTTGCCAACTTATTGGGATAATAACATAATTATAATTTCGTGTGATTATCTTCAGGGGAATTTCTAAAAAAATATTAAAACTTTCCGATATCAAAGGTAAAAAACTTTTTAGAACGTTTGACTTGTAAATCTTAAAAGCATTCGTAAAATCATTATATTTACTTAAAAATAAAATTTTTACTAAATAATTAAATATTCTATTAAGTACTAATTTTTTTTTTGGATAATCTACTAATTTAGAACCTTTTATAAATCTTGATCCAAATACTGCATCTAAATTTTGAGAACGGATTGTATCTAAATATTTTTTTAAGTCATCTAAACTATCTGAAAAATCAGCCATCATAATACATGTGAATTCGCCCTTTGCCTCTCTTATGCCTTGGCAGATTGCACCACCTAACCCCTTAACCTTATTATCAAGAGTTTTAAATTTATTATTTTTTATAGATAATTCCTTAGCTTTCTTGAGTGTATCATCTGTACTAAAATCATTTATAATTAAGACCTCAAAGTCTGTGACATCAAATTTTTTACTAAAAATGCTTTCAATTTTGTCTAAATTTTCGTACTCATTCCTTACTGGTATTAAAATTGAAAGCATAATTCCGATTTATATGACAATTAATATGATAATTATACACCTATGAAAATACTTATTACAGGGGGATGCGGTTTTGTTGGCTCAAATCTAGCTATCTTTTTAAAAAATAAGTTAAATAATGCAAAAATTTCATCGTTAGATAATTTATACAGAAAAGGATCTGAAATTAACCTAAAAAGACTTAAAAAAAATAAGATAAAAAACTACAAGATAGATATCAAAAATCAGAAACAAATTCTTAGACTAAAAAAATTTGATATAATAATTGATTGCTGTGCAGAGGCTGCAATTGAAATTTCAAGAAAAAATCCTGATAGGGTAATACATACAAATTTAATTGGTACCTATAATATTTTAAAAAAAGTCTTAAAAGATAAATCAAAAATAATTTTTTTATCCTCGAGTAGAGTATACTCGATTAAAAGATTAAGAGAATTAATAAGAAAACAAAAAATATTAAGTAAAATTAAAATAAGAAAAAGTATTAGTGAAAACTTTAGCACAAATTCACCTAAATCTATTTACGGATTAACCAAAAAAGCCTCTGAAGATTTGATTAGAGAGTTTAGTTACATTTTTAAAATAAAGTATATTATTAATAGATTTGGGGTAATCTCAGGACCCTGGCAATTTGGAAAACAAGATCAGGGATTTGTTTCTCTTTGGATTGCAAGACATATTTATAAAAAAGATTTGTCATATATTGGTTATGGTGGATTGGGAAACCAGATTCGAGATATAATTCATATAGATGATGTTTGTGAAATAATACTTAAACAAATTAATTCAATTTCTAAGAAATTTAATCAAACTTTTAATATTGGGGGCGGCCTTAAAAACAGAGTTTCGTTAAAACAATTAACAATAATCTCTCAAAATCTCACAGGAAATAAATTTAAAATTTCAAAAAAACCTAAGACCTCAGATTATGATATTCCTTATTACGTAACTGACAACACAAAATTAAAGAAAACATTCAATTGGTCACCTCATAAAAGTATACATATCATAACAAGAGATATATATTTATGGATACTAAAAAATAAAAAAATTTTGAAAAAATATTTCTAATGAGTATTGTTTTGATTACAGGTTCTTCTGGATTGGTTGGCTCCGAATCAGTAAATTTTTTTTCTGATAAAGGTTTTGATGTAGTTGGTATTGATAATAATCTTAGAAAATTTTTTTTGGTAAAGATGGTGATACCTCATGGATTAAAAAAAAATTACTTAAAAATAATAAGTATTTCAGACATCATAACGTTGATATTAGAAATTATGAAAAATTAGAAAAAATTTTTAAAAGATATAGAAAAAAAATTAAATTAATAATTCATTCTGCCGCTCAACCATCACATGATTGGGCTAAAAATTATCCTCTTATTGACTTTGATGTTAATGCTAAAGGAACACTAAATATGCTTGATTTAACAAGACGTTTTTGTCCAAATTCTACTTTTATATTTATGTCTACGAATAAAGTATATGGAGATAACCCAAATAAATTAAAACTAATCGAAAAACATGACAGATATGAACTATCGGTCAATCATAAGTATTTTAGAGGCATAGATGAAACTATGTCTATCGATAACAATACACATAGTTTTTTTGGAGTATCAAAATGTTACGGCGATTTATTAGTTCAAGAATATGGCAAAAATTTTGGTTTGAAAACTGGTTGCTTTAGAGCAGGATGTATTACTGGACCCAATCACTCAGGAGCAAAACTCCATGGTTTTCTCTCTTATTTAGTAAAGTCTGCTGTAACAAAAAAAAAATATACAATAATTGGTTATAAAGGTAAGCAAGTCAGAGACAACATTCACTCATCTGATTTGATACAATGTTTCTGGAATTTTTTCAAAAAACCAAAAAAAGGTGAGGTTTATAATATTGGGGGAGGAAGATTTTCAAATTGTTCAATAATTGAAGTTTTAGATTTAGTAGAAAAAATAAAAAAGATTAAGATTAAAAGAAGATTTATTAAACAAAATAGAGTTGGCGATCACATTTGGTATATTTCAAATATGAAAAAATTTAAGAAACATTATCCTAATTGGAAACAAAAATTTTCTACGAGAAAAATTGTTGAGGAATTAATTTCTGGTATCTAATTTTGAATATTTTAAAAGATAACACGCGATAATAATTTGCGCTGGCAGAATCATTAAAGAATACCTTGGTAGTATAAAAAAAACTGAAAATAAAGCTGCATTGAAAATATAATATATACTAAAGTAATTTAATATTGATCTTGTAAAGATTAGTTTTATCGATGCGATAATAGACAATATACTTAAAGTTATTTTTGGAAAAAGGTGAAGAAAATTATAATAGTTTGGATAAGTAGAATTAAAGTCTACAAATAAGAAAGAAAATATTTTTTTAAAATAATTCTTAATATATTTTTTTGGATTTTCTTTAATATTTTGAAATCCTTCCTCTTTATAAATCTCATCTATCTTTATATCATAATCTTTTGATGGTTTAATATTTTCTATCTTTTCCTGCATGACATTATTGTAAATTTTCTCATTACCCTGAGAATTTGAAAAATTATTGTTGCCTTTCCACAAATTATAACCAAATGATTTGGTTATTGTAATTTGATCGAAAATTAAATAATTCCTCATTAAATAAGGAAACGTAACAATTAAAGAAATACTTATACCCAAAATAATTACTTTAATACTTTTTTTTTTAATACTTATTAAAATAAGAGTAAATATATATATTATTATAAACTCGCCCCTTAGTAATATTAATAGTGCAGATATAATAGAAAATTTTATAAGATAATTTTTATTTCCAAATTTGAAAAAACTAATAAAATAGAAAAAAAATAAAATCGTCAAAAATATTTGTAAAGTAATTGAAGATATTTGTGATACTGAAAATACATTAAGGGGAAAAAAAGCAAATGCTGCTAGACCAAGTAAAGATATACTTTCATTAAAAAATATTTTTAGAAGTCTATAAAAATAAAAAATAGCTATTATGCTAAGAATGACATGTATATAAAGAATTACCTCTACTAAATGTTCTACAAATGGATTTATAATTTGAATAACATATAAAAAAAATGAGTAAAGAGGTGGCATAAAAAGATTAGGAAAAATTTCACCTTTTACTTCTCTAAAACCAAATACTCCTTTTGACGTTAAGTTATTAAGTATTATCCCCCATTCGTTATCTAGCCTAGTATCCCCGTAAAACTGTAGAGCGATTAATCTTAATACTATCGCAAGTAATATTATTAAAAAAAAAGTGTAATTTTTTAGTTTCATTTTTGGTGCGCCTGCTAGGATTTGAACCCAGAACCTCCTGGTCCGTAGCCAAGCGCTCTATCCAGTTGAGCTACA